>WNGR01000748.1_pt1 | contig 36179 bp, 54 predicted proteins | sample 5407581 | NCBI WGS metagenome assembly WNGR01 (sample SAMN13153383, study PRJNA577476) | soil metagenome | isolation source: 80 cm soil or saprolite under Garry oak tree replicate 2 | place: USA:California | collected 2016-06-15 | reverse complement strand
GTAGATGGCAATTATCGGCTCGATCCTACCGCTCGACTTTGGGGTCCATCGGTGGCAATGGACCACCCATGGAGCGTTCAATGTGCTTGCTCACAATGAACGAAAATGTATTTGTCTCACTTGAGGACCCTTGCGCACCGACCCGAGCCGATCTAGCCTATCATGCGAGCCAGTCCCAAACTGCGATTGCCGAACCAACCCACTACCGCAACACGTTCCTGACCTTGAGTCCACCTGGTGCCTTAGAGCAGCTCCTTTCCCTTCTCCGTGCTCGCTGGATATCCACAAAGCAGGCAGCCGGAAATGCAGCGCAATATAAGCAGACGGCTGCGCAGCTGACTGTTGAAGGAAACGTGTACGCAATAGGGACCGATTGGATAGTCCGCGCGGGCAACGTCATATTAGCGGGTGGTGCGGTCAAGGGCATGTTACTCGAGGTAATTAAACGGGAGTCAGAATATGCGTGGGTGGGTTGCTCATGCGCACTGTGTAGGCGGAGTATCTTCCAGTCCCGACGATGAGTTCCCAAGAGAGTGGCGGGTCCTCAGAGCTTCTTTCGACTCTTCTGGTGTCCGTGCTTCCCAACTTGCCGGATGCAAAGACGGAGGCTGTGACAATTAGCGACGACCAATGGGAAGACGTATTGTGGGATCGAGAGACCGAAGAGCAGAACAGATCAGCGGCGGTGAAGCAAAAGCCAGGATCAGGAGATGAGCTGTTTGTTTTGCCTGAAGACGATGTTCCGAGACATTCGAAAGGGGATTGGGCGGGTGTTGATAGGGACCGTAGATCTGCCTACCTTATAATTGGTGCCTTACGGTCGGACGGACTAATTTAATCTGCTTGCTGTTGCCGATGGTGTCGCCTCATAGCCTCACTTTCGATAGAGCGCTTTTATGAGCGGGTCTGCTCATTTGCAAAACTCGGCGACACGGCACGTTTTTCTGGGTAGTTTACCCAAACCCAGGCACAAACCCCACCTCTCCTAGGCTTTTCCCTCCATGGCCCCCAGTGCAGACGCAAGTCCTACAGACATGGTTCCTCCTCCTTCCTATCAATTGTCCCAAGACCAGTTCGATCGGAAGACATCCCAGGCCATTCAACTTTCTTCTTCCATACATCAGCCGATCATTGATGAAGAAGGTTGGCCGATATATGATGCAGCAGCCTTCGAAGCAGTTGCGAAAAGTTATGAACAATCCCCACACGGTTCGTCCTCCGCGGGCCTCCCCGGTGCCGACACTTCCAGGCACGGGAGGCAGGCTTCGTTCGCAGGTCTCCCACCTCCAACTGGTCCCATGAAGGTGCGATCCTCGTACTTGCCTTTCTCCAATTCTATCGCCCAGAAATTCACTCGTTATTACAGACTAGATCCTCCGAACGGCGCAGGCAGATTCACCATCCGGACCGCGATTTTTCCTCAGAGCCTCGCCTTGCGACGCCGCCCCCACCTTTCACTGCAACTGGTCCCTCTCTGGATGGCCCACCGTTTGAAGAAGTTGTGACCATATCATACCCAGGCCCGCCAGCAGCTTCAGCCCAACCTCCACCGCCTTCACTCTCGCAGGTGACTCAGCCGGTTGCGCCCTTACAATTACCATCCCCAGGACCACCCCCACGTTTTTCCGACCTCCAAACCCAAACCCTCTCCAACCCTTACCATTCACACAGACCGGCACCGGCGCGGCCAGCTATCCCATCCAGACTCATTCCCACTTCGACGATAACGCGTGTTGAGTTTGACCCCCAAATGGCGTATTCGCCAAACGGTCGCAATGGCAATCACACACCCGTCCAGGGAGGGGCTTCTGTGTTCTACAAGCAAGTTAACCCAAGTCATCACTTGCTACGTGTTCTAAAAACTTGTGTATAGTCACGCCGTCGCATCGCAGCTCGCAACGAGCCCTACCATGACCACCTCACCACAGACGGGATATCCTGATAGGTATGTTAGACATCCTACAATAATTTAAGGCTTGACTCTGAGTGCCACCTTTTTTCAGGGTGTCGTCACCGTACACTTCAGGGTATTCGGGGGCTACCCATCGAAAACACCAAGCGACGCCGCCAGTATCACATTTGACACCAGATGAGCGGTATACCACTCTTTCAAACGGCCTCCGGTTCAGCGCTCCTGCGTCACTACCACCTGCCCCACATATGGTTTCCTCAACATCGCTCCCATCTGGCTCTGGGTATGCGCAGCGACCGAGTGGACCTGTTCGAGGACCACTGCCACCTGTACCCCGATGGGGGGGAAGCGAAGCACAACTCGTGCAAGATGTTTATGGAGGGAACGGTTGAATATTTCAGATGATTTCTTGGCTTTTATGAGCAGCGATACGAGTATGATTGAATGTGTTCTGTATTGCCTGTATTTTACTACAGAGGTTACTAATCAACTCGCACTTTGCCGGAACGGCGATATCCCTCATCGTCCTGGTAGCTGGTAGAGTAACAACAGCAACCCTAGTCTTTCTGTCCTTCCATGGCCACCACTGCATCACGCACCCTCTCTCGTTCATCGTCCAAGCAAGACGTTAAACTTTCGAGACCTTCTTCAGCCCAGTCCTCGAAACCAGCAGACTACGTGTACTTTGACAGAACAACTGCTGCGTTTTCCGATGACGCGGTACCTCGCGCTAAAGCAGCTCAGCTCAAACTCGAACACTATTATAAGGTAGCGGTAGATGCTGCCATCGAGCGAAATACACGGTTCTTCTCTTCTCCCCTCGACATTCATGCTGGACCATTTACTGTTCCTTCCCAGGCGCGTCGAGCTTGAGAGACGGTTGCAAACTGACACCATGCTGTCCGATGATCGGAAGCAACGGCAGCTCGTGCAACATGGCAAGAAAGAGTCTACTTTTCTCAGGCTTCGTCGTACGAAGCTGGGGCTTGACGATTTCCGGACGGTCAAGGTGATTGGCAAGGGTGCGTTTGGAGAGGTGGGTTACACACAGATCATTCACTGTCTCGCAATCCTAAATCACATCGCCAGGTCCGACTAGTCCAAAAGACTGACACCGGTAAAATTTACGCGATGAAAACGCTGAAGAAGGAGGAGATGTTAAAAAAGGATCAGGTACGTGCGCTCGGTTCTACAAAGATGGACACTTCCCGATCAGCTCCCGGTAGCTTGCGCACGTACGCGCTGAGCGCGACGTTCTAGCTGAATCCAATTCACATTGGGTGGTCCAGCTCTTTTACTCATTCCAGGACCCATCATACTTGTACTTGATCATGGAATTTCTACCCGGAGGCGACCTGATGACCATGCTCATTAAGTATGACACGTTTTCCGAAGATGTCTCTCGCTTCTACATGGCGGAGTGTGTTCTTGCGATCGAGGCAGTCCACAGCCTCGGATTCATTCACAGGCAAGCAGACAAGCGCGTTCCTTTCTCCCGGCGTTGACGTATGTTCCATAATCAGGGACATAAAGCCGGACAACATCCTGATCGATAAAGACGGCCACATCAAGCTGTCAGACTTTGGCCTGTCAACCGGTTTTCACAAGAATCACGACTCGAGTTATTACCAACGACTCCTAGACCAAGCCAACGGCGCAGTGTCTCCCACATCTGCGGCGCAGGCTGCACGGAATAGTGTTATGGTGAACGCGATCAACTTGACCATGACAAGCAAAGATCAAATTGCAACGTGGAAGGCGAACCGTCGGAAATTGGTGCGTGTTCATACTCGTGTTCACGCCCTTCACAAGGTTTCATTTAGCCCACGATAGGCTTACTCGACGGTCGGAACGCCAGATTACATTGCCCCTGAGATCTTCCTGCAGCAAGGCTATGGAAACGAATGCGACTGGTGGTCGCTCGGTGCCATCATGTTCGAGTGCCTCGTTGGCTACCCACCCTTTTGCTCAGAGACCACCCACGAAACCTACCAGAAGATCATCCACTGGCAGTACCACCTCGTAATTCCTGACGATGTCCATTTGAGTCGCGAAGCCGAAGACTTGATTCGCCGGTGAGCAACCAACCGACCTTGGCGATCCGCGCCGATCCTCCTAGTTCTGAAACCTCCCCCCCCCTCTCTCGCCTGCGCACTACAGGCTCATAACCAGCACGGATCGGCGACTGAACATCGAGCAGATCAAGAACCATCCGTTTTTCTATGGCGTAGATTGGAGCGCGATACGGCAGATCGATGCCCCTTTCGTGCCGCGGCTACGGTCCATCACGGATACGTCGTATTTCCCTGTGGAGGATCTCGACCAGGCTGGTACCGACGACACTACCGGCGCCGACGCCAGCGACTCGAGCAAGGACCTTGCATTCCTCGGGTGCGCTTTGCCTCTCCTCTCTTCTACTCTTCGTGTTGACTCATTGTCCGGTCAGATATACCTTCAAGCGCTTCACCATCTCCAATGGAGCGTAGCTTATTCATCATTGACCTGGCCCGTCCTGCAGCTGGTCTGCGGGGACAGTGGCCCGATCGCCCCCATCTAAGAGTACTGATTGTCACCAGCCATACATACTTTCTAGACAGCACCATTATACCCGATCCCTCGTTGCTTGCGGGGTTTATAGTTGAAGAATTAAATCAAAGGGTGAAATAAGTCGTACACTGTCAGCGTCTTCTAAGAGTACATTTGTGGACGTGTGAACACATTAGATCAAACTTCGCAACTCGTCGAGCGCCGGGATCGCCGGTCCATCAAGCATCATGTCCCCGTCCGTGGAAATAGTGATGGCCGCATCTGCAGAGCATCAAAGTCAAAAAGGTGTATTTGCACTGCCTTTGCAAAAGAATGGCAACGCACCATTTCAACAAATATGGGAAGTAGCTCAGGTATCTTCTTGAGTTCCGGAGGTTTCAATCCCTCGGACGCGGCATGCTTCTTCTTAGGCCGTGTAGGCGTCTCTGGCAAATTTTGGCCCGTTGGGTACCGTTTCTGCGCCGGGGCCTCGTGAGGAAGTGGGGGCGGTGCCTGGCGGGAAGAGGATGCACGAGATGAAGACGGGGACGATGGCTGAGGTGGTAGCGGCTTGGACCGCCCAGTGAGCGGTGCGGCAGATCGCGACTGCGCGACGGACTGTGGTAAGGGTGGGACAGGGGGAAGGGGAAGAGGGGCTTCTGCACTGTTCGACAATGTCGGACGCACAGAGCCGAAAGTCATTGACCGGGATTTGCGCAGCGACTGCGATAGCTTGCGAAGGCGAGATCCCGGGGGGCTAGGAGATGCCACCGATGGCGCGCGAGAGGGTGCTGACGATTCGATATGGGGCGGGAGTGTCGGTTTTAATGGGGGTGACGAGGGAAACGATTGCAGGGCTGGACGATGCGAAGGGTCCCGGATGGACGGTGTTGATGGGGACACGCGCAGTCGAGCAACGGACGATAGACTTGGACCGCTTTCCTCGGAACCAGTTTCACTGTCGCCGGTCGATTCATACTCGCCGCTTGACTCATCGCTGCCGTCCGATTCCTCTTCTTCGGCTGCCATGTCCAGTGCGTCCTCCCTCATGAGGTCACCAAAGCTGACATCATGCATAAATCCGTTCACGACTTCCTGCATGGCCGGATCTTCCCCAGCAGCGTCTGCGCCTCCAGCCCTCCCAAATCGACGGCGGACCTTGCTCTCGTGTTGAACCTTCAGCTTGTAATGGTAAAGCGCCACTTCATCTATTTCCTTCATGATAGCCCTGTGTTCTTCCCCAGCATGTGGGAGGATAAACTCGAGACTGATGGGTTCACCAATACCGTTACGGACGACATCGAGAAAACGCTCGGTCCAGCGCATAAGCCCGGAAAATAGACCTTCACCTTTAGAATGAACCTTGTGAACGAAATAATAGAAGGACTGTTCATGCCGCTGAATCAGGTCAATGAATATTTGAACAGTCTGCTGAGGATCTTCCTGGCTAACTGGCATAGAAAGAGTTTCGTCAACAGAACCGGCGTATTACAACTCCGAGACTACGTACGCTCTTCACTGCTCTCAACGGTTCGAATAAGGTCATTGACGAAATTCTGCAGGTCGCCTATAGACTCCGCAATACTTGCAGCCCTGTAAACTTGTGCAAGAGGTGAGTAAAATATTGTTATGATATCTTTCATGAGGTCCGCGGTGGTGCCCTATGTCCGAGAAAGCTTGTCGTGAGTTGATGGCTACATAAATCATCCTAGCCTACCTCGAAAATTAAAGCTATGAGTTGCTTTTTGTCCCGCAGTCGGGAATATAGTTTAGTTAAAACGGCCAAGTCCTCAAAAAGCCACGCGTCCTCATTCTGTGGGCCGTCGTCGTCGTCCGAATCCGCCAGTGATTCGCGATATTTCAAGTATTCTCGGTGTTCTCTGTGTGATCGAACGACCCGTTGCACCTGCGCACGTGAGAGTGTTGGCTCCTCCCCCGAACGAAGGACCGCAGCAAGTACATGTATATTCTCCTCAGCTTGGATAACGCATTTAGTGCCAATGTGTCGGTAACTAGGAATCACCTACCTGCATCGTTTTTGTATATGGCCTGGATTTCTCTCGGCGCGTACACAAACTGACGAACCTTCTCACAGATGACAGGGTCATCGACCTTATCCTTCACAGCCTCGATGTCCTCTTCGAGAGATTTTACTTCTTCATTAAGTGAACTCGTGAACATACTACGCACTATTAGCGATCTAGCTAGAGAGATGGCTATTTCACGCACCGTTGGAGTAAACTTCGACCACCGAACGGTTGCGCCAGGAAAAGGTCGAGAACGCCTACGGCAGAGATTGCATTCGCCACTACGGTGAGAAGAAAGTCAAAAGGGCGCACTTCGGATCATAGCAACTGGGTTGCTGATTTTCAGCGCAGCTTTAAGCATGAAGTACGGCATGTAGCCATGTATGCGCTTCAATCCAGCGAGTGATTCAGACGCGTCGTCCGCAGCGATGAAGTGGTGGAAAACAGTCGACGCCAGTCTATGAATAAAACATAAGTAGGAAGCCGTCGCATCAGAGTAGGTCACCGACGATATTCGTCCCCACTCAATGACGGCCTGGAACTCCGATGGAAGGCCGCGCACGTTATCGGTTGTCTTTATGACCTCAAACGTACGAGTCAAACCATCTACAGAATGATTAGTCTCGCTCCTGATGCATCCAGGAGGGAAGGGGGGTATTTGACCTTTGCCAAGGAGATCGCCCTTGACGCTTTTGACCAGACCACGTAGCGAATCAACTCGAGCAGAAATTTCCCTGGCGAACTGCTTGCGACCCTCATCGCGTGTTCTGTCAGCCTCTTCGCGACGCAGAGCATCTTCCAGTTCTTCGTCGCTCAACGTGGTGGGGTCCGAAAGTAAAAACGACCTTATGACAGGAGACGACGCAATGGTGATTGACGATATCAACGTGTGAAGGTAGGCTCTTAACGTTAGCCGGTTCTTCTCTCGGGCTAATCGAAGAGAAGGGGCAGCAGTGGGCGTAGGAGAGAGTGGGAGTGAATCGTTGCTGCCAGATTCAGGGCGTTCCAAGAAAGTCGATGTGTTGCTGACCGTGGGGCTGAGAGGTGCTCGCGAGCTACCATAGGTACGATCTTTTGCTGGTGGCGGCCGGATATCCTCATCGGGGTGTGCTTTGCGGAGCTGAGTTGGACTATGAGCGGGAAAGGGGAAATTGAGAACTGGGGAACCTACCTCGTTGTATAACGTCTTGAAGTCACCATACCGGCGTGAGACGTACACATCTTTGCAGTGGGAACGCCGAGTGCGAATGATAAACTCCTATAGACACGTGCGATCAGAAAGGAGCGGAGCATGTCGACTACGGGAGCGCACCTCGTGAACCTTGCTCCTCACCCGCCCTCTGTCGACGACTGTTCTTACACAGACCACGTTAACTTCGAAAACGTCCTTGTTCTTCATCAGCTTGTTACGACGCCTGCGGGCTATTGTTTCTAGCCTGTCTAAGTCTGACTGACTTAATCGTACGGTCTCCTCTTTCTCAACGGTCTTTATAGCATAATTAAGGAATAAAGCGAAGCTGCGTTCAGCCTTGGCGACAAGTTTAGCTGTACCGGCTGAATCTGCCGGTTCATCGTCGAGGGTGGAAGTAGAATAAAGTTCCCGCGAAAGTAGCGATGAAACGAATGGCTGCACTTTGTCAGGAAAGAAGTTTTTAGGAGCGGAGACTAGGAAGGGAAATGTTAGGACGTATTGACGAAAGAGATATCGCAAGAAGGGCAAGTCAATGAGGGGGGAGCCCTTTGGTGGTGGAGAGAAGGGGGGACCAAGATACGATAAAGTAGATAAGTTCGGTCTGTCAGGGTTAGATGTGATGGCTTGAATTTCCCGAGCAAATTGAAGTTGAATGAGGGACTTCTTGAGATAGTGTGCTCTTGTGGGAGTGAGGCTCTCATTTTCATCGGAAGTGGGAGGAGGAGGGAGAGGGGAAGGAGGAGCGACGACGGGCTCCATGCGCGTACTGAGCGAAGCGCATACAATCAGTGACAGGTCTTGGTTCGCCAAGTTTATCAACGGAAGAGTCGGACCGGATAGCTCAGAGATCAATTTCAGAGATCGTAGTTACGGTACATACACTCGTTCGCCCCCAAATGTTCTGCCGTTCTCATCTAAAAGTGTCTTCAATCGAACCGCAACCCTTCGTACACACTCTTTGCACTCATCCAGACCCCGCCAGTTACCGGCCACCATCCAGCACTCTGAACACGCTTTGGATGCAGAATTCACCGTTTCCAGTTCCAGTTCTCCACGCGCGTGTAGTGCGGTGAGGATATCTACCAACCGATTAAGCCCCGCACTCCATGTGTTTATCCCGCCGATGGGATTCGTTGTCGTGTCCGATACTAGGTACGAGGACGAAAGTCCTAGACAGTGCCGAAGCGCGCTTTGGTCAACTGTTGACGACCTTCTCGTCATCGCGTTTAACTCATCGAGTATATATGTCTCGTAGTTTGTCGGTGGCCTCGGCTCTCCCTGTGGTAGCTAATTTCGCGTTAATTGTTTGCGACAAAAGCCATTTCGATTCTGGATCTGACTCACCTCCATAATAATGGCCTTGAACGAAATATGATACCAACCGCCCTGGTCTTGTTACTGTACAGGGTGAGCACAAAGTGAGGTCCTTATGAGGTCGTCTACAGCTGCCCGTGATTTTATGGTCAAGTTATAGTTATACGAATATCGTGACGTCTGTGCCGCGTTTCGATTCAAGCCCTTCATCGGATCGCGTCGAAGCTCGGTGGTGGGCGGAAGCTAGAGCCCTGCTCCTGTATGAAGCTATATGAAGGGGCGTGGAGTACCTGGATGCGTGTAAAGAGTGTTTGAAGCGCCGCAGCAAGAACAAGCACGCGCGAAGGTTTTGCCCGAGCGCCGAACGCGCGCTCTGGAAAGTGTAAATAATAGCAGTGTTATCAGATCAGTGCGATGTGCGCCCGCATCTTGGCCCGAGGGTCCGGCTATGGGTATTGCCATCCCACAGGTCTGACTCTTGCCTTTTCGTGTCAACCTCTGGATGAAAAGGGGCGCTACTGTCGTGTCTCTTCTTTTATGTAATAAGCGATGGTTCGGTTCATTCTACACGAAGATCCTCGCAAAGCTATCTGGAGCTGCCCGACGACTTATGGAGATGGGACTGAGCCTACATAGCTGGATGCATCCCCACGTGTTCACGACCGATCAATCGCAGACGGCGATTCATCTTTCTCCTGCAAGTCATTCTCCTGATGTCCCGCGTTGTTTGCGCACTGTACTCCGGAGCAATAAGCCAGTTGTCGACCTTCCCCCCCATCCTCGTCCGATCGCCGGTGTCTACACTATTCTCTCACGAGTTTGGAGCAATGGAGCAATGTAAAGATTTAAAAAAAGGCTAAAAAGGCTAACACTAGCATCTGCAAAAGTGGAGGTGTTCAAAGATGTTTAAGACATTTAAGAACAGCTTAAACAGTTCTAAATGCACTAAAACACACTAAAACACCTACCAGTGTTGCAGATGCTACCAGAGACCAGGTAATGAAGAGAACAACTGCTTCTACATTAGTGACCTTGCCATACAATCAGACTTTCAGGGTAATGGGTATTGCAGCACCCTTGTTGGTGCAGTTAAAAAAAAATTGCTCCGTTGTGTCTCCTGGGGTTTTCACTGTTTACAATCCCTAATGGTACGCTGACCACTGGGACGTTATCGTACTACTTAGCCCCATGCGTCCCCCGCGTCATTGGCTGGTAGTTCTACACGAGTAGATGGCGTGGCATGCGGGGCACAAGGGTTTCGGGGTCGGAGCTCAATCGCGCGGATGGAAGCGACCATGTTGACATCAGGAAGTGTAACAGAACGTAACAGATGGAACAAATACCCCCTCTGTGTATGGGTCAACTGCATTATAGACGTTCCGGGGAAAAAAGCCTGTACAAAGGGAACCTTCTCAGCCCACGCGGGACACAGTCCGACGCCGTGTGAGTTAGAGTGGTCCCGGAATGAGGGAAGCGAGTGCTGTCGGTGTTTGTTGTGAATATGGTGCGGAGCACCTTTCAAGCAAGCACAACGGTGACACGGGGTGCGCCTTTCTAGAAGCGACCTTCTTTACATTCTCGGGCTCACATCGATGTTGCAGTTAATTACTGTAGGTCGGAGTGCATATCTGACCATTGTTCTGGTCTCTAGCTCCGAATTTGTCAAGCTAGCTTCTACGCCTCTTCTATCGACCGACGTGGCTGGCTCCTATATTGTTTCGTGTAATGGCGCTCGCCTGTCTGGACTTTGCATTTTCCAACCTCCTGCCAATCCAGCCTGTAAGGGTGGGTAGGAGATCGCACGCTATTGGTGGCTGGCGTCTACTGGTCGATCAACGCTTCTGAGGCTGTGAGTACGCGCGACGTGAGCACCTCTGGGCGGTAGTGTACCGACTTTGCGGCGAGGAGAGGCATCCCTTAAGACAGCTCTAACCCTATCAGGGGCGCATTTCATAACCTGCTCATGTCCACGATCAGTTAATGCAACGGGTACTTGTCGTTAATGAAAAATCCCTGAACGTATGTGCGTGTTGCCGTGCCCCCTGGAGCGTGCGGTGTCCCAGCAGTGTCCCTCATCATCGTTTCCTTGAGGAGCTAGCGATGATCAGCGCTGGGTCTGGAATGAGTTGCCTGTTGGTCCTTCTGTCCCTAATTTTCCGATGTAGGACCTCATATTTTTCTCCGTATGCTCATTTCGGAACAGATGGACAACACATGAAGGCCTCACGGTAGAGTAACCGGTAAAAAAAATGCGTACGCTACCTGGCAGGGGACTGAAGTATGTTTCATTGACTGTACATTTCGTTGGCCGTATCAAACCGCATCCAATGCCACAACCCGTGGGTACGGAACAAGACGCGTGGAGTCTATGCGGTGATGCACGTTTTACGCCACCAACATCCTAGCAGAACGGGAAGAGCAGAATAGGAGGTGGCCGTTGCCATGTTTGACTCTATAGGTTGGATTCGTCACCGGCTACCTTGGCGGGATGGCCCGATTGGCCCAATTGGCACCGGTTGTACTCTCCGTGAGAAGCGAACCACACGACAGTATTCCACGAACGAAGAAGTTATTCCCGAGGCCGGGATAGAGCCCCGACACGCATGCCGACCAGTAGCGCCATTATGATAGGCTCGAAACGGCAAAGTGATTTGGGTCACGAATCTAAGCTGGTCCCAGCCCGCTAAATCATCGTTATTAGCGTGTGAGCGTCTTACATGACGCTCGGGCACATGGCCACGGGGGCGTCAGGATTGTAGTATACAAACAGAGAGGCTAGAGTATTGTTCTGCTTTGTTTACCATCTCTCACAGGACCGCGAAGTGCGAGGCAGCACCGTCTGAGTGATGCGATGCATGGGGGCACCAAGGACGATGGGAATTTTTGTAGCATCTACTGATACAATGGCAAGCACGAGGGCTGCAGAATGCAAAAACGATCAGCGTTGGGGCGAAAACGATCCGCAGTGAAAGAGACGGTATCAGAGTGAATAATGATTCCGGAAAGACGATTTTCGTCAAGGAAAATCTCGGTAGAGGGAGTCTTTTGATCATCCCGAGGTGCCAGAGAAGGAAGTATAAAAAAGAGACAGATGAGACATACCCTAACGAGCCTTGAAGTATTCATCGAGGACATGGCGAGCCTCAGAGTCCTCACCATATTCTTTAACCACAACGCACGAGCAACCCACAATCTTGCGAGCATTTCCATCGCGGTCAATCTTGCATAGTCCTGCCCATTTACCTAGGACTTTTGCATCTCCGACCTTGATCAGGGGGATGGTGTGCGTCGCGCAAAGGGCTTCAATGAGCTTGATGTACTCCGCCTCCGTGCAGGTCTCGACGAGCACACAGAGATGGGCCTGACGCCTGTCCAGGGCCTTTGCACACTCACGCAGGCCGCGAGCGAGACCGTCGTGTTTGAGAGACTTCTTTAATACTTGCTAATTTTTGTCGGAAATCAGAAAGATATATCGAATTGAGTATGGCTAATGTGTACCTCAAGTGCCTCCTCGACGGACAGCTTTCCCTTGGGTGCCTCTGAGACCTCGGGGGCTTCAGCAGCTTCGACTTTGACACTATCTCCGGCGTCAGACATCCTGAGTGTCGTTAGAATGACGGATACATTGGGGTTTGTGTGAGATAGTGCGAACTTTTTCGATTCGATGGAGAGCTAGAATATCGCTACGGGTGATGTCTTCGTCCGCCTTCGTTGATAAGAGCGTAAATTAAAGTTCAAGATGTGGTCAGGTTATACAGATAGTTTCAAAGGCCGATCGGTACAATCCGAGGCTCGCAATCGACGCGTCTGCCAGCTGCAAACTGCATAGCTTGCTCACAGAAACTCTGAATAATGGTTTGTGCACAAATGTCAGCGCACGAATATTAATAGGGATTAACTACGATATAGAGTCTAGCTTATGTGCATGCGCTTGACTGTGCAGAACGTATGGTGCTCTCGAATACTCACGACATCCCTTCTTCCTGACTTGAAACCCCTCTCGATCGAAGCGCATGGTGACGCAGTATGGGACGTCTCTTGGACCGCAAAGGATAACGCGGTAGTATCCATTTCGGCCGACGGAATAATCAAGCGCTGGAATTCTGCGTCGGGTCAAGTCATGCGCACGGCACCCGCCCATACCCTTGGTCTTGTTTCCCTGTCTGTCTCACCGGACGGGAAATATGCTTTATATAACAGTGTCGATGGGACGACATTTCTGTGGGACTTGGAGGCAGGTACGATTGTTGGCAAGCACGAGAGTTATACACGTCCGGGAGCAGAACCATGTAAGTCCTTTGTCAGCGTTATCTTTATATCCACGGTACATCCAAATTTATATTTCTTACAGCATGGTCCGTGTCCTTGAACCCAAGGGGAAGTACATTTGCGGCTACTGGTGGCTCGGGGAATGTAACCATCCACTCAGCAGAAGCGGAGACCTTTGGTGAGCAACGCACTACTCTGCAGAGTGGGCGCGGAAAGTTTGGAATGCGGTGCAGTCATGTGGGTGTCTTCTCGATCCGTTCACAGATAAATTATTCACGCCTTATAGAGTCCCGATGGTTCTCGGGTAGCGTTATCTGTTGAGAGTGGCCAGATCTTCATATTTGACCTCGCTTCGGGCACTCTCACCTCCACGTATACGTCGCATGCCATGGCTGTCCGCTCCTTGTCATGGTCCCCTGACTCTCAGGTTTGTGACACCAATATGAGATATCACACGCATGTTTGACCGTGCTGAAGCTTCTCCTGTCGGCTTCTGAGGACAAGCGCCTTATTCTGTACGATGTGCGCACAACATCGTCCGGTCGGCCAAGCTCCGGAGCGGTAGCCTCTCTAACTGGGCATTCTTCATGGGTCCTGAGCTCGGATATATCCCCAGACGGACGACTTGCTCTATCTGGGTATGCACATCGACAACTATGTTCGTGTTCCCCCTTAATTAGTTGTGACAGTTCTGCCGACAAAACTATCAAGGTTTGGGACTTGGCAGCTCGCGCAGCAGTCTCGACAATTGCAGATAATGGAGAGGTCTGGGCCGTGTCATGGCAGCCTTCTTCCGCCGCAACATCGTCGAGTGCGTTCGTCACGGGGGGTGAAGACGGCATCGTCAGATGGTGGAAAGCAGCTGGGACTAGTTGACACCGATTCCTCCTATCATGACCACCGTATTTGGACCCCGGGCGTTGCAACTCCATCTGGGCACTAATGGGGATCCGCGTGCCGCACCGTGGCAAACGGTTGTTGAGGTGCAGAAGTATCTATCCCGAAAGAAGTGTGAAAAACAAAGAAACACAGGAGCCGGCTAGATAGAAGAGGAGTCCAGTGGGTTCCCAACGGAAGGGTACAGATGTAGATAGTACCAGAATCAAACGCCCAGATGCTGTCCCCCTACTTGCCTCCCATGTGTCACCTACCACATGGCTGACAAAAAGGTCGCAATTGATCTATGACCTTGTAGCACAAATGGACAAGGCGTTGGGTACGCCCTGTTGGGACACAAGATTTCTTGATGCCCTAAAGTGAAACCTCATAACAGAGCAAAGGGTAACGTGTACTGGGAGAGATATGATATAGGCGCTTAGGCGCTGGGTGGGGAGGGGTTCGTAAGTACCACGTAAGGGTATGTCAAAGGCGGTGATGGCGATAGCGATTCGGATAGAGTCATGTCCGGTGTCCTTCCTTGTTGCACACCGGACAACCCTGTCTAAGCTTCGCACGAACCATCGCAGTGCTAAACACGGTATAACCGTCAGCACGGAAGGTACACTAACTTCGAGAATACGCACTAAGCAATTCTGGCACTAATACCCCTACTGGACCTTCCTCCAGAAGTTACGCTGGCTACCACCGGATCTGGAGGGGGAGGGAGCTCATCGCAGCAATCTACGTGCCGAGCATGAACGGCGTGGCGGCATAAAAAGAGCAATACAACGGTCGACGGCGACTCTTGCAGAGGCAGGTCACATATTGGGCAGAGAGTTTTCGCTGCTAGAACCTCTGGATCACCGTAGCACGGACGGGGCTTCGGAGGACTTACAAGTGATGAGGAAACCACTGGTCTGATCTCGATGCAACCTTTTCGCCAAATCGGAGCTGTCACCGTGCAGGATGGCCTGACATCCCTCTAGCAACGAAATTTGTAGGTTAAAATCGTGCAATATCTTTATGAGTGCGGGTTTTAACCCGGGTATCTCCAGGCCATTCTTGATACGACGTATGAGGCGAATGGGGTCTATTTCGGCGCCGACATTCTCGAGTAAGCCGCGGATGAACGCTACAGAGGAGGGTAAGGCAGGATTGGGAAGATCACATGCTTAACGCACGTGGACGAGTCTCGGAATATTTCAATAGGTCCTCCCAGAGGTCGTCGTCATTTTGGTCCTTGGCAAAATCGATCGCCTATGACGAGATGTGTGAAGGCCAGAGACTGGATGCAATCCGCATACGTACCCTGTTCACGTCCCCCAGACGTTCAATTATAAGGTACAATGCCTTTTTATTGTCACCCATTCTCCCGAGTAAGAATACCATTTCAGGCACAAGATCTCGTTCGGTGCAAATTCTGTATGCCTACAAGGAGGTGAATTTGAGTACTTGAGAGCAATGAAGAATTGGGGCTTACTGCTTCGAGGTTGTAATAGCTGCTTGCACGAAGAAAGTCAATGAGCTTTGCTGGCGCGTATTCTGCATAGAGTTCGACTAGCATATCGGCGAAATCTGAGATCAGGTGCGCATCTTTCTCGAAGAGAGCATCGAGGTACAGGAAGAGGAAGCGTGAACGACTCCGAAGCTGCTGCACGACTCTTGGTATCTTCAATTGTCAGTGAGACATTCGTCTCATGGTGACGATGGTGGAATGTCTTACTGGGATAGAATGAATGTGGTCGACAAGCAGAGTGATTGCAACACCCCGTTCATTTGATTCGGTGTCTTTGTGCTTGTTCATTAGCTCATGGTCGAACTCGACGAGAAGTAAAGCCTGATCCTGCACCGCCGTAAAAAGGTTGTGCTCTCGGATGAGCTGGAAGACATTAGGTCGTCGTAGCCGAATAAAGAAGGGAAGCGCCTTCGCTGGCTGGCGGTTCGCGGTGTACCTTTAAGGTGTCAACAACGACCAGAAAAGTCCGATTTATTGACTTACAGTTCTGCTAAACACTCCATAAGAATAACAGTGTCAGGTGACGCTGGGGTGAGAAGGGCAGTCGACTTTGATGAAGATGGAGTGCAGCGCTCTAGCTCGGAATGTATTGCTACAATCACTGCCGAGATATCATAGATATCTTTTGGCCACTCATTAATAGTTCGTTGGAGGGCCTGAGAGAGTATTCAGTAAGGTGGGGTTAGTTCGAAGGCCTTCTTCGTACCTGCCGATCATTCGCCAAAAAGTGTGCAAGTATCATTTCATAGACGAGGTGACCTAATCTCGGCCTGTCTGTCGGGATATAAGGGATGATGGCCTACGGAATCAAGGATGAGCTATTTTGCCGTTCTCGATAACTCGGACACGGACTTGCAACTGCTGCTTTTGGGCAAATACGAATATCCAGTCTTCCCAACGTCTGGTGTCCTGCCCACAGACCTTTGAAAAGAGCTTAGCGGCCTTCGTAAAATCACCTGCAAAGAGTTCATTGGAGCGTAAATCATGATACAAACATGTCCTTGCCTTCGCCAATGAGATGCTCGATGTAGCGCTGTCCAATCCCTGTTGCGTCTACAGTCTCCAGGCCTTCACTTTCCATTATCTCTATTTGCCCTAGCGCCTCTTCGTAGCGCTTTCTCTCAACTAGCCATGCAATGTGATCCTTCCGATCCCTTGGGCGGACAATTATCACGTCTTTGGGGCTGAGTACGAGATAACCCTTTGTCTTCCCGGTGTCGTCCTGGTCAAACTCAGCTAGCACGTAATCGTTGCAACCCCATGATTGGAATCCCGTTACGCTGAGTGCATCATTTGCAAGCTCCTCGCCCGCTCGAGAGATGATCCTGAGTTCTGGGCGTTCAGCGCGCTTACGTGCTTGCAAGATACGATCATCAGTAGCCTCGTGGAGGAATGATGTGTCCACAGGAGAATAGGCTAACACGAGAAGGGATGTCGGAGCTGGTACGGTAGAAGTGCTTGAGGTACTGGCGCTACGGCTATGCGCAGGGACAGGGTGTTTGTGGTCGGTCATCACCGGTGAGAGAGGAATAACGCCGGCTATCATACAATCTAGTTGGAAAACAGCAGTGATCTCGACCAAAAGGGGAGGTTGGTTTGCTGATGCAGCAGAGGTTGGCGTCCTCGGTCGCGCCCTGATCCTAGCAACCTTGATAATATCTGCCCAAGCAATGAGGAGTGTAGAATCATCTTGCCAGTGGAGGGTGCACTTGAAAAGATCTGGACGTGGGCTGTCTGGCTGCCTTTCAATATAGGTGATCCTAGTTTGTGATGCAGTGTCATATATTTTGACGCCCTGGAAGGCCAGCTGGTAAGTGAACCTTCGTATATCACATGCATGAACACTGACAACGTCATTAGCCCACGCAATGAGAGTCCCTCTCCACCGGATGTGCCAGATTGGGCCTTCCCCCAGGTGTAACAGTGTCTCCTTATGCCCTAGCCAACCTTTCTCGTGCAGTACAAGAGTACCGGCCATGCCACCGCATACGACGGCACGAGACCCTCTCTTCGCGAAGTTCGGTTCGAGAGCCAAGCTCCTTAGCGGGCGCTTCATATCAAAGGTGTAGGACTCTGTACCAGAAATGGAGTGGACGAACACCTGTCCTGTTTTGAGTCATTAGGTGGGGGAGAGAGAATTGAGACTGAGATACTCACCGTCCATTGACGCGGTACCAATAAATTCCGCTGTACTGTCGAAGCAGATATCGATGACGGAAGCGGCATGAGGTTTGAACGTCTTGATTCTCTGGCCCGTCAAATCCAAGATATGTACAAACCCATTGTGCGAGCCCAGCGCCTGCGTAGAAATGTCAACGGCGGTCGCTACGCGACTTACAGGCATCCCTTACCAGGAATCTGGTGGATACTGCAAGTACAGACGCAGAGTCTTTCTTGAGTAAATCTTGAAACGCACCACCGAACCGCTCATATTTTAAGGCTGGCTCCTCGTCGTCATCCTCTTCGTCCCCGTCTTCATCCTCTTCGTCTTCCTCACCGTCCGTTACTTCACTCTCAACGTCATCGTCACCTCCCGTCGTGCCTGTCGCGTCCTCGTCACCAAGCTCCGGTTCGGCTTTAGCGTCTAACGGCACACTTTGAGATATGAGATGGGGGGGAGGGGTATCGTTAGCACCAGGAGTCCCTACTCCGTTGGTAGGGTGGTCTTCGACGTGTTGTGGGATAGTAGACGGCGTGTTTGTCGCCACAGCCATAGCGGATGTGCCGTTCGGCGGTTGATCCCTTACAAGAATGTTGTCACCCTTGTCAAGTTCATTGGATTGAGCTTGGTCATGATCGTGTGCAGTAGACATGAAAAGTGAAAGAGACAACTGGCTAAACTCAAGCCCAAGCCAAGGGCGGGGACGTAGCTTACGCAAGTCGTGATTGAGTGATCTCTCATGAACTCGTACCATGACCATGACCACAGAAGATTCAAAACCACGAAAATTACAAGATATTGAACGGAGAATATCTCAATCGTCGTCAGTGCACCTAACTGTTACTCTTGCAACTCTTTACCGACCAAATAGATTCGACTCGCTTTGCCTTTGCGTAGAATACCATGCTTCGGGCTGAGTGCTCTTTGTGCGTCTTCATTTTCATACCCTCGTCCCGTCGGCTTGGCTCATCTGGTCGTTCTAAGTCTTCGGATCGGCATTGTTTCCCCCTAGATTGCGTGCTCAGACGTTTACTCCCCCGTTTGTTCTGCGGGCTGGGTTCGGCGCAATATTCGCGGGAGCTGGCTATGTGCTCGCTTCCGGCGACTCGAGGAATGGGAGCGGCATTGTTACAGGTAGCGACGCATCAGAACATACGACCTAACTGCTTCGCATCATTGACTTATCACCTACAGCTTGGTCACTAAGCTACTTCGTTCTCGAGCAATTCTTACTCGGATTTCAACGGTCTAGCCGTCTTCCACGCAGCAAGCTATCTATCGCCCTTTCGAGTGCTACAGCGGCAACAGCTGTCCTGTATGGAACAGAACACTTTATTCTAAATGATGAAGACTCAGACCTGGACTAGACCACGTACCAATAGTCTGATGCCATTTTGTGCAATTTCTCCCCCTCAGCGCTACACAATACAGTTATGTGGTTTTCTCTTCCGCTTGTTGGCCGTGTATATTTCCCTATTCTATTTACGGTCCATTCTACTCGAGGCTGTCTCAATTGACATCGTCCCTATGAACAACGACACTTATGAACTTAAGCCGACAGAGACTGTACAGTTCACCACCACCCACTGTCTCTCCATGAAACTGTTCAGGTTTCACCCACCATCTTAGATCAGCCTCCAAAATGCATTTTAGAGAGCACCCAAGGTATGCGGAAGATGGTCTTGAGGCGGAGTGTGGGGGGCCGAGTAGATAATCGGCTTCCAGGCTCTCTCGGAAATCTTCGCTCTGATGGCAGGCCTCGCCTTTCCCCAAGTGCAAAGATGCTTCGCCACACGGTGTGATTGGCGGCGACGGCGGTGCAAAGCGGCGCACCTGCGCGAATAGAGGGGAGTTCCGATCAGTTTCGTTATGCGAGGGCACGTAACCTACCTAGCTGCGCGGCCACATGCAACCCGGGTGCAGGAGCAAATGATGCGCGTAGGTGTCTTTGTCTCGGCAACCGTATTTACCTTGGCCGTTACTTTTTGTTTCGGCTTCTCGGAGCGCCTTCCCTGGCCGTCCGACCGCGGGGCCCCTTCCTTGAGCCGCTGCGGTTCCTCTCCCCCCCCTCCCACCCGATTCACATGCCTTCATGAAACCATCTCTCGTCCTGCACCGTATATCCCAGCATGAGTGTTTGCTTTTGTGTCAACAACAGGGGCACGAAAGTTGGCTAGATAAGGCTGATGATCTAAGCGCCAGTTCAGATAAGGCAGATCAAAACCCAATGACAACGACTTGGCCTCACGCTTGTGGTGCCCAGTCTGGTGCTACCCTGAGAGTATGTTGCAGTGGGTTGTATGGAATTGTTGTGACCATCTGGCCGCGTATCGAACGCACACGAATCTAACGCGGTAGTTGCAAACCGAGTGCGGCACTAGCTGCGGTATGAAGAGCGAATAACACAACGGAGGGGGGGAGAGCGACACGTGACATATGAGGCGTTGAATGAGTCCACCTGGACTACTAGGCGTTGAGTACACTGGCAGTGGCCGACCTACTGGAAGGCTCTCGTCCAATTAAATCTGTATCCTCATCCTCTCCTACCACTCCTTCCCAACCGTTTCTTTTCAAGTATTCCATGAAATGCGCATCCTCGTCAGCGAGGTCCACCCCAGTCATGTCCGGCACGAAGAAATATGTAACCAGAATTCCTGTGACACCGCAGATGGCGGCGATGATGAATGTCCATCTAAACAGCGCACGTAGAACTCAGCTATCCATTGAGTAAAGTCAACTCAGACCTACTTCTTCCCAAGGTTATTTTGAATGGGTGTGAACGCCTGTGTACCAACTGCGGCGCCTGCCTTGCCAACCGCTGCCGATAACCCGTAACAGGTACCACTGCACTCGATCAGCACCTTCCCGGCATTTACCTCAGAACTGACATACCGTATTGGGGTCGCATAGGACCTAGTGCCAGAATGGTCGACATGAGATCCTGTTTCGAATAGACTGTACCGGACTTACTCAGCACTGACGAGACCTAGCATGTCTCCCGGGCCCTGCGTGTGTATGGCTCAGCTGGGCCTGTTCTTTGCTATCCGGATAAATTATCAGAAGGCTAACCAAATTCCCTGATGACTGCATCAGTCCATAACTTGAGACGAAACGGCATGTTAGCTGAGACGCCACTCCTGGCTATGTTTAAACATGACACACAATATAATGAAAAGAGGCGTGATCTTCGTAATTTTTTCATAAGCGAGCCCAATAGTCAAGCCTGGGTGTGGGGTTAGGTATGGACCTCCTGGATGTCGGGCAACTCTCACCGAAAATTAGGTAGCCACTAAACCCGAGGATCATCTAGTGCGCTTGTTTGGTTCGAATATGCCTATGTCAACAAAAGAGCCTACCGTGTTCCGGCGTCCCAAAGGGTTGCACAGAAGCGCGCCAATGAAAACTCCTGGAAGCGCGATGGAGGAGAGGAGTAGCTGCCACTCTGCGGTTTTCTTGATGTCGCCATTATGAATGACGCTCGATATAATGGTCCCCGAGAATACTCCATTCGGGAAGGTCACAAAATCGTATAAAAACCTGAGCAGATCAAAAAAGGGGCAATTATGCTCGACAATCGACCATACCATGCACCACATGTGCCAATCAGTGATTTCCAGTAGCGCTTGAATACCAGTTGATATGGTACACTTTCTGCGACGTGGCCTTGTGTGTCAACAGCAGCGAAACGGGGCAAATTGTACTCACTCTTGATAGCACCCTTGCGATAAAGCTTGGAACTGAGCATCCTCAACCGGAAGACCAACACCATAAGGGGAAGGACTATCCCAACGCCAAAGCAGACACGCCAGACCGTGGAAAGGTGATTCTCTCCGGCGATCGAAAGAACGATGAGGAATACGGAAGAGGCCAAAGGACCACCAAACTATCGAGAATGAAATTTGTGGTTGATGCATAAACAATAATCGAAGGCAGCTCACGGAGAGGACGAAGTTTGTTACCATGATGAACACTACAGATGCACATGAACCGCATCAGATGCCGCCAAACGAAGTTAAAAGTCGAGAAACCAACCCGGACCACGCTTGCTGAGCATTTGCTCATTGGCTGCCTCGCTGGCACTTGTAGACGATGCGGGATATTCTCCACCGACACCCTAGTAGCAAGCGAATGAGGTTCAAGACATAGCGAATGTCACCAGCACGAACAATTCCAGTCAGCCCTCGGGCAAAAGTCAAGAACCAGAATAGTCCCTTGACACTACCGTGCGCGCCGTGCGCAGCAGTGCCTAGGGTAGCACCGAGGACGATGAGTAGCGTAGTGAAGATGAGCGCAACCTTCCGTCCGATGCGGTCGCATACCAAGCCGATGAACAGCTGCCCGATAATTGCACCTAAACGGAAGGGTAAGATCTTGGCAAAGCACAGGCGATGTGTACAGACCAACTAGTAGAGCATTTGAAACCCTTGTAGAGACTTCCGGCGTGTAATCCTTTGGGTACAGGCGTTTGAAGACTACCTGGACCAATGTGAGCGGAATCTTAAATTGAACAATACGCTACCTACGTTGGTCATAGTCATAAGATTGTTCTGATCTTAGCCATTTATTGTATTATCAGTCTTAATGTGCTACTGGCACAGTCGTACAGGGAGACTCACATCCATCGCTTATGAGACCACACGCTGCGGCTGCGATTGTAAAGTATGCGCTTATCTTCTCGGCGGTAGTGCGGTCCTGCTCGCCAAGATCCGGAACAACCTCCGCACTCGTTATCGCCTCGATCCGTTTCTTGTCGTCATGGGAAACCATGGCACGCGATGGGAAGCCTATGAAGATGCCCACACCCGAACAAGAAGCAATGAAGGATGAGGCCCTCGAGAAGAAATTTCATCGTGACTATTTATACCGGAGAGGGCCAGTAGTCTCAACTGTGGGAGTAGAAGCATGACATTCAAGAATAGATGCACACGTGCGTCCGCATGTTGAGCCAGGCTAACATGCTATGGTTGGGTAGCAAAGGCGTAGTAGCTCGGGCCAAATGGTCGGAACACCAGCCGGACCCAGTTGACCCGATGCCTGCCTTGTTTGGCACCACGCGCCCATTTTACGTTTCACTTGACCTCGCGTTTGTAACACCATGCAGCCTTCCATGCAGTCCCGTGGTAATAATGATACCAAAGTCCTTTATCAAGAATATTGCAATCTGCTTCGGCCAGACTGTAGTCAATTGAACGAAGCGCCAAGCTGATTGTGTGGCCTCGCTGTCTCTTACCTCTGGGGCATACCCCCGGACAAGCTAAAGAGCTTTTCTATCATACTGTGACCACGGATCATGCAGTCGGTGACCTTCTTCGCTACAAGCCTTCGAATAATTCGAAAAAGCACCACTGATCGAGCCCAGGCATATCAAGGCCGTCCCAGCGCCGATAGCGCGAACCACGCTGCACAACACCAAACGTGGGGACTTCTTCCCACCCAAAAAATCACCTCCACTTTCTGATCTTACCAATCCCTCATCGAACTTCCACTCCCTTCGAAAGACCGATGTTTGATGCCAAAAATTTGGATGTCGAACGTGCGACATTATATTTGGCCAGGATTTCCCGTTTATTTTGCGTTCACATGAATTGCATTAAGTGGACCTTACGGATAGCAGGCGGTTTCAGCACGCTGTCGTATCCCATGTGTCCATCCGATTTGTCGTTGGCACAGACTATGTGTTTTAGCCTAACGAGTTGAAAATTTTTGGCAGACGAGTAAACGAGACATGCCATTACGCCGTTTAAGTATAGTTGGCGAAACAGTTCCATCCTGCACGACACGACGCATATCTACTGATGATTTGCTCTCTGCCACCTGTCCCAATCCCTATGCTGATGCGTCTTGCGTGTCGGCAATCATATGCATAAGGAAAAGCCTTCCGTGATACACAACTGATATAGTGGGTTCTGTGTGGTTTCGATAGCTAGAACGATTGAGGACCGCACTAGGTGAAAGACTCAGGCGGTCAGCCCTCGCAGACGGACAGACCTTGACTTACACTTAGTTTAGCGAAATTTCCTCTGTTTCGCCAACGTCGTCGTCCCCGTCATCATGGTTGGTTGGCGATCGCTCTTTCTCGATGGGCGGCGGAGGCACTTCTACGCTGGATGGAGCGACTACATTTACTGCTGTCAACTGAGCTTCCTCAGGTCCGTCGTCATGGGCACGTGATGTGTTATTTGCATGGCTTGCGCTGGTTTGTTGGCCCGGTGGAGGAGTCTGGGATTCGGGAGGAGGGAACTTAAACTCGCGATCCATGGTTCCGCATCTAGTATGAGGCGGCCCTCTATTCCTCGTTGACTTCGTTTCTGCTGCTGCGTCCGGCGATTCGTCCGCATCTCCGCCCTCCTCTGGTGTAGGCTCAAAAACCTTGCGCACCGGCTTCGGTTGTGATCCAGAGCTGCCGGGAGGCGAGGGGCCAGGGGATGTGGGTGTTTGAGATGATGCAGGCATTGAGGCACGATTCGCCGCCTTTGCTGCCTGCGTACTTTGTGGCAGAGAGGCTTGTGACATAGACTGTGGGCGTACGAAAGGTGCAGAGTTCATCGGACTAGACTGGGTAATACCAAGGTAGAAAGCTGATATAGGCACCATTCTGCGGATGAGATTAGCGTGGCTGATCTCTTTGAGAAGGGGAGATTCACTTCTTTTCGGCGTAACATGCCAGAATCCACTGCGGCTGAACAATTGGTATGCTTAGCTGAAGTGCCCGTTGATATTCCACTCCAGGGGCGCTAGAAATGCTGCCAGAAACCTGCGCACCTGTCGGCATGGCGGCAGGAGTGGTGCAAACAAAGTGGGTCGTGTCAATCTGAATCTTATCGCTCCATTTCGCGCGCATCTCTTGCAAAGCAAGCTTCGCATTCTCCAGTAGAACAGAATCCTGAACGTTACCGAAGCACACAGATATGCCAGATGTGTCGGTCATGGTATGGGTCCGGACTCGAATAAGATTTGACTGGAAGGTCCCAGCGGTCGTACGCAGGACAAGACGAAATGAATAGTCGGTGTTGATGTCGAGTCCTGACAGCTTTGTTGAAGTATTCTGGAGGGGTGAAGGTATGGCTGCGAGGCGTTGGCCGTTCCTGTATATGTCGAGCGATCGCAGAGAAGCCGTTGCCAGCTCAAGTGGGGGCCATTCCAGCGTCACAGACGTTTGGGTGACATTGCGAAGCTAAGGGTGTCGTGTCAGCACTGTGCTTCACTGAGAAAGACGCACCAACACTGATTTGTGGAGCTTTCGGTGTTCCACGTCCGAACTCCTCCAAGATATCGCTCTGCAGATCCCAGAACTCGCGGTCTCTCTTGTGCTCTTCGGCAACGTTTTGTGTAACGGAGATGTTTACAATGGAGCCAGTGGTGGCTCCTGGCGGGAGGAGTAACGAAGGAAACTCAATGAGGTGAGCACGTTCACCTAGGAGAATCTAAGTGAAGAGGTTAATTGAGAATTAACGGGCACACAAGGTCAATGGACAAACAGCCATGCCAGCATCTGGAATGCAGTTCATTTCCATCAGTTTCAGGACGCAGCAACATCGTGCGTACCCAGTTTTCCGACCGTGAACATAAAGCTATCTGGAGACTTGAGTGACATTTTTAGAAATAAGGTCTACGAACAGACAGAATCAAAGTGGCAGACGGGGACCCCTTGATTTCGTTGGTGTGTCCAATCTGGTAATCAAGTTCCCACGGTCATTGTACAACAAATAGAGGCTATAGAGTTACTAGTACGATCTAGCCAAGTCGCGCTTTTTTCCTACTGTGCCCCCCATGGCCCGCGCTCAAACTCGCAAAGCTAGTCACGCTCCCGTGGGTCTGACCCTGCAAATGTTGCTGCTGAGTAAATTGCGCCGGCAAATGCTGCGCATGTGTGGCCTGAGCAGGCATCATGGACGGTGCTTCGTCCTGCGTGATCCGACGGTGCGGGGGAAGCTGAGATGGGGAGTTGAGCTGCTGTTGGAACACGCTACAAGAATAGCTGTCATATAATTTGACGAAGCGTGACACCAAAGAACGACAAACTTATAAGTCGGCTTCGGATCCTCCTGAAACCAACCATGCAATAAGGCTTCTCTGGCGTTCATTCTCTTGTCAGGATCAAAAATGAACAATTTGCTGAGAAAGTTGACTGCTGCAGGGGGCAGAGAACGCTGTTTACACCATGCATCAAGACGATTTGGGGAGCTGTCAAAGCACAGCGCTTAAAACCAAAACTCCAAATCGTGAGAAAGGATGTACTCTTCCAATCGTTTCACGTTATGGTACTCGGGAGTGTTCCTCATTCCTGGCCAGTTCCTCTCTGCAACAATAAGCCGGTATTCTTGTGTACATAGAGCAAACGGAAACACACTACTTACCGTCGGGCTTCCCAAGCACATCGATGACCTTTAAAAGCTGATCTTTCTGAAAAGGTACATTTTTCTTCGAATCTAGCTTCGCCTCCTCGCCTTTGAAAATGGGACGAAGACTGGCCAACTCAGCCATGACACAGCCCACGGCCCAACAGTCCACTGCTCTGTGATAGTGCTTCGATCCCATAAGAAGCTCCGGAGAACGGTACCAAATCGTGACCACGACCTTGTCCCCCGCGAAAAGAGGCTGGAGGGGTTGGTACGTTAGACGGGCGAGACCAAGATCACCGATTTTGACTATTCCCGTAGACGTGATGAGGATATTTGCAGGTTTAAGGTCTCGATGCAGTATATGGGAGTCATGAAGGTATAAAAGGCCATTCAGAAGTTGGTAAATGAGGGACTTGAGTAGGTCATGAGGGATATGAGAACGAAGAGTCTGTGAATAATGGTGAATTACTTGCTAAGGAAGGAATCAGCCACCTTCATGAGGTCTGGAATAAGAGACCGACGAGAAAGTCATGTTCCGCATACTCGAATACCATGTAGATCGACTTGTCTTCCAGTATGACTTCCTTGAGAGCGACAATGTTTTCATGGGATATCTCCCTGTTAAGCTATTCCGCATTGAAGGAGGGACAACGAGACAAACATGATTTACCCACTGCGATTTCACGGATTGCGCTCTGGCTGATACCTGTATATGTCGCTATATCGCCGTCCTTGTCGGGTTTGAACTTTTTGATAGCGTGAAGTCTGCCCTCCTCGTCCTTGCTCTGGGCTTTATAGACACGGCCATACGTTCCAGAGGAGATGAAACCAAGGATGGTATATTTGGAGGTGACGCTACGATGTGCCTCGTCGCGTTTGGCACGGTAAATACGCATCACATCATGTGGTATTACCTGAGACCAGTCGTCAACCATGAGTGCATGAGCGCTGTGAGCACGAGAGTCCGAGTCCGGTCTGTGGTGTGCCCCGGAGGTCCCGGATCGCCTTATTACTTTGAACCGGTCCGCCTTGTCCCGAACATCTCATCTCAGGTTGCTCATCCTCCCAAACGCGCTCCTCCCAAACGCAAGTGTACGTACTTGTACATGACTCGACGCAGAGTGTCTTATTACTACGATCGTCAGTCATTTCTCCACATATTTTCGAAAGGTACTGACTATTCTCACAGCCGATGTTGGATCATATTCGTATGGCATCGGTCATCCCATGAAGCCTCTCCGTATGCGGATCACCCATGAACTTCTCACCGCATACGACATGTTGGGTAAAATGGACGTTCTAGTATGCCCCTTTCTTCCTCTCGAGTCACTGCCTGAAACTTTCTATAGAGAGCAGAGCGTGCAACTCCTGAAACCCTGACATCGTTCCATACCGATGAATACATTCATTTCCTCTCCAGGGTCACCCCCGATACTGCAGAAGAGCTGACGTATAACGGGACGAGATGTGGGCTCTATTTCAATCATGGTTTAAGCAGAGCACCTACTTCAGTCTTTAAGTTCTTGTTGGGGATGACAATCCAGCTTTCGATGGCTTGTTTGAATTTTGCTCCATCTCCGCGGGCGGTACCATAGGTCTGAAACCCATATTCAGATCACACCCTTACTGACAGATTCAACTCCGTCAGCTGCCGCCAAAAGAATCACGTCAGGCGCGGCAGACATTTCAATCAACTGGGCAGGAGGCCTTCATCATGCCAAGAAGAGGGAGGCGTCCGGCTTTTGTTATATCAACGACATTGTGCTTGGAATTCTCGAGCTCTTGCGAACATACCCAAGAGTTTTATACATTGACATCGACTGTCATCACGGAGACGGTGTTGAGGAAGCATTCTATACGACAGATCGTGTTATGACCTGCAGCTTCCACAAATTTGGGGAGTATTTTCCAGGAACCGGGACCCAGGAAGACCGAGGACGGGGAAAGGGGACGGGATACGCCATTAACGTCCCCCTCAAGGACGGACTGAATGATGACTCGTTCAGAAGCATATATGAACCAGTAAGGAAGTCCTCATGCAATCAAATGCCAGCGGAGGTGACCATTAGCCTCAGGTCATCGCTCGTGCAGTTCAAGTCTTTCAACCTTCTGTGATTGTCCTTCAGTGCGGGTCCGACTCTCTCGCGGGAGACAAATTGGGGTGTTTCAATGTGACGATGCAAGGCCACGCTCATTGCGTTCGCTTTGTTCGTGACATGAACATCCCATTCATCCTTCTCGGTGGCGGTGGATACACCGTAAAAAATGCCTCCCGAACGTGGGCGTATGAAACCGCATGTGCCCTCGGGATAGAGAACGATATTGACCTCAATCTTCCTTGGAATGAGTTTTTTGATTGGTTTGGACCTCGGTACAGACTCGAAGTTGCGGGGAATAACATGGAGGATATGAACCTGAAGGATGGTTCCTTGGATAGAGTCAGGTAAGTCAGAAACCCATGTTTTTGCGTGCTTTCTCATTCGCGGTAGAGAGACAGCTTTACAACAGCTTTCTGAGCTACAGGCTGTTCCCTCAGTGGGTATGCATGATGTTCCTCGAGAGAGCGTCGGACAGCACCTCGGGCTCATGACAGACGACGAGACATTATCAAGGGATGGGCTAGACGATAAACTCGCCCGTAAGTTCTCTGATAGTAGTAGACAATAGCCCATCAGCTGACATTCTTCAGAGCATGCTCGTTACGTGTATCAGTTGCAGGATGCGGATGCTCGCGAACCCGACTCAGACGAGTCCGAAGACTTTGATTCCCATCGGTATGATTCCGCTGATTCCGCTGCGAGCCGGAGTCGCCGGGGGCGGCAGCAACGTTCAAGACAAAAGAAACGTATAAGCATCATGTCAAATGAGTGGTACGATGTCCCACAGCTGAATCATTCCGGCTACTACGACCGAGGCAACGACGAGAACGTCGGTAGCAACAGGTCAGGAAGAATAAAATTCTTCGAAAGTAGACTTCGGTGGGATGCCGATGTACGAAGAGTCGTCGCTAGCAGCGACATCCGACTGAGCGTAAAGAATCTTATGGAGAGGGGTGGGTCGAAGCACGATGTAATGGACATGGAGGAGGACTGTCTAGACGAAGAAGAGGGGTAGTATATCTCATGTTATGCTTTTCTACTGTACAGTATATTTCTCACCAGCACTGGCACGGTAATAGCTTGAGCGCTTGCCAGTGAGCCGTGACGCGTCCAAGTCACATTAAATCTCACGAACCATCACATTCACGTGACGTGACATATGGCGCGTAAAGTCACGGTAGAACACCGTGTTCAGTTCATATCGGTTACTTTGTCCCTTACCTTATCCCTTCTCTGCCAATATGCCAACCAATTACGAGATTCTGCGCGAGGGGAATATAGCGCGTAACAAGAAGATGTTGGAGGACCTGATGAAGAAACACGCTGTCGATGATGCGCGTGGGCCCCAGCCAAAGCAGACAAGGACGGTAGGCCGCAAGAGCGCTCCACATAAACTAAAGAAGCGCATGCAACGCACCTCCAACGACGAAATGGAGGGACCTCGCCCAATGAAACGCGCGCGCCCGGAAACCCTGCAATCTGGCCTGCGCCGCAGCCTAAGGAATGCAGGGAAGGAGACACCTGACTATCAAGGCGAGTCGCAAGCACGGTTACCCCGCCTGGTTACAAAGGTGGGCGTGGACCATGATAGGGATCCACGTCGGCCCTCTGGAAAGAGGATACATGACCCGTATGCTTGGTGATTCTCGTCACTTGGGGAAGAATAACACAATTCATCACCTAGGAAGACGTTCGGCCATATACCAGGTGTCCAAGTTGGGACTTGGTGGGAAAGCCGGTGGGTCCGCTTAGTTCAAATTCCCCTCAGGGCTTGACTAACAATGAGGCAGGGAGGATTGTAGCAATGATGCCATTCACGCGTATGCTGAGAATTCGTGACCGCTGAACTATGACCTGATATAAACTAGCCCGTGGGTTGCAGGAATATCTGGCTCTAATGAAGGAGCCTATTCCGTAGCACTCTCCGGGGGTTATGAAGATGATATAGACATGGGCGATTATTTGTGAGTGCCTGCTACAAGTAAATATATCCTAGTTAACATGATTCTAGTACATTCACTGGATCCGGTAAAGTCTCAGTGACATACCTAATCACGCCTACTGACGAGCTCCTTAGGTGGACGAGCTCTAAGAGGAACCAAAACGAATCCCAAAAATGTGTGTTCCCACCACTTCAATGAGACATAATGGAAGTGAAAGACGTATCTCTATTTTCAGCTACGAACTGCACCTCAAAGCTCAGATCAAAGTTTCGAACATTCGTTCAACAAGGCGTTGAAGGTGCCACTGAGCTATCGCTTGTTCATGACACTCTTTAATCCCCGTAGATATCCTCAGAGACTCGGAAACCCGTTCGGGTGATTCGCGGCTTTAAACTGCCATCACCCTACGCTCCTTCCGAAGGGTATGTCGTTGTCTCTTCCGCAATGACGCGTTTATAAACGATACGATTAAGATACAGATATGATGGCCTCTACACCATTGAGGAGGTGAGTTCCCGTGTATCGCTGTGCAAGTACTCTCTTTATCTGCATACTTTAGGCGTGGATGGAGAAAGGTCTCAACGATGGCGGCTACCTAGTGTGCAAATTCGCTTTTCGGGTAAGCTTGGAGAGTTTTTCATTCCCTTCGGCGCATGACCTTGCTTCAGCGGGTCCCAGGCCAGCCCCCCTTGCAAATCAAGGGCGAGGGAGAGACGGATGACGACCATGGTAGTGATGGAGATTCCGCCAGTTCTACAGCGTAATTTCCACCCCGATAAGGCTATCCGTTAACACTAGATACAGGTACTATACCATATGGTGTCTCAAGCGCCGTCTTTCTGCAACACAATCTGCTTTTCTGCTTTATTTGTTTCCCCACTCCCTCAAGCTACAGACACGTAGCTACAGTACTAACGAGATATGTAATTCGATTCCTGTGTCAATATATACTATTACACGACCATCCAACACACGCCGCTTCGCCAGTGAGAATCTAACCAAGAATCTAACAGCAAACGTTACTACTGTAAGCAGTGACTGCCGAGTCGGAACTCATGACGCCACGTGGGTTCAAAGATAAGACGGTCTGCTACCGGGAACTCGGACAACGGGGCACGGTGTTCCTGACGCTGACGATTAGGGAGTGGATTCAGTTCTTATCGAGAAAAAGTGGGTTTCAACACAGCTCATGCTGTAGCGGGTAACCCCCGAACCTGTATTTCATATCAGAAGAACCAGAAGTCCCAGCTCGAGCATCCTCTATCAAGCACGATCGTCTAAGGCCCTCGGGATATATAACCCCCCCTCAGGTCATCCGAGGTGTTACGCCGCAGTGCAGTAACCGTATCATCGTCATGCTCACGAAAGACCAGCCTCGACCTACACCCTCTCCCTCTATTCGCACAGGCGCACAGGCGCACATCTTACCTTCTGATACTATCCGCACTCGCATTGTACGGCTACGGCGAAAGCTGACGACTCGCCAAGGCTGGTTTGGTGACTACGATTATTCATGGCTCTGTACACCTACTCTTCCTTTCGCCCTACCTGGACGACGATCGAAGCGGTCTCGTGTACTCCCCCCATTCTACGCTCTTGATGCAGATTTGCCAATCCTCTTAGCGATGACGACCGGTTTGCAACATGCGTTGGCCATGTTAGCGGGTCTTATAACACCGCCCATCATCTTCGCGAGTGCACTCAATCTCGACGCTACGACCTCTGCGTACATGATTTCGGCGTCGCTCATTGGATGCGGTAGGTCTTGTCGTGGAAGTAGGTGACGAACAATTGACAGCTATGTACAGGTATTCTCAGTTTTGTCCAGATGTCCCGCATCAAACTCTTCGGAAACTATTATTTAGGCACGGGGCTTATCTCCGTAGTCGGAACTAGTTTTTCTACTCTAAGCACTGCAAACTCCGTATGGGATTCATTAGTTCCTGCGCGAAGAGTTCCACAATGAACGAGGATTGCACAGATTTTCGATGCGATGTACTCAGATGGCACATGCCCAACGATCACGGCTTCAGATGGTACCACATCTCGCGGCCCTTGTCCTGATGCGTATGGCAAATTGCTGGGTGAGCGAGGGATGACTATTTCTCGTGTATGCGCCTGACGCTTTCTAGGAACCTCACTCATAGCTTCTTTCTTGGAAATCTTCATGTCGTTTGTGCCACCTAGAATTTTGCAACGCGTCTTCCCACCCATGGTTACAGGTAAGCGTTGTGACTCACACCTCAGGCTGTTGTGTGAGTGAGGAAGTCACGCCAGATATTTCTTTCAGGGACCGTGATTTTACTGATCGGAGCCTCTCTTGTCGGGAGCTCGGGCATCCCCAACTGGGGCGGTGGCTCGAATCCCTGTTCAAGCAGGCCCAGCTCTGGCTTTTTTCAGCTTTGCCCCGACATCGCGGCGCCGCGGCCTCTCCCGTAAGTATAACCGGGTACACTTGAACACTCCTTGAATCACCTTGGTGCAGATGGGGTTCACCCGAGTTCATCGGTCTCGGCTTCCTATCCTTTGTTAGCATCCTACTCGTCGAGCTATTCGGCTCGCCATTCCTGAAGAATGTATCTATAATTGTCGGCTTAGCCGTGGGCTGCATCGTTGCGGGGGCTACTGGATATATTGATAGCTCAAGCATCAAGTCCGCTCCGTCTATCACCTTTTTATGGTGAGTCAAGCCGTACATCCTGCCACGAGTGCTAATCTATCACCTTCTGCGACTAGGGTACATACGTTCAAAATAGGTGTTTACGCGCCTGCAATCCTGCCTATGTTAGCGGTATACAGTGAGTCCGTAAGAACGACAGCACTGGGCTCTGCTTAATGATCGACCACTGGTAGTTTCTCTGGCAATGGAAGCAATTGGGGACATTACAGCATCCGCCGAGGTTTCTCGGGTAGAGGTTGAGGGCGAAGAGTTTGAATCAAGAATTCAAGGTGGTGTTCTTGTAGGTCTCACACTGGTTTCATATTGGAAAGTATTTAAACATCAACTTATTTCAGAGCGACGGCCTTGGAGGTTTTTTCTCTGCTCTCTTCACGGTAACCCCATTGTCTATTTTCGCACAGGTATGTTTGTTCTGCCTGGTCACCATCTGTCAAGTGCTGAATATGTCTCATGACCAGAATAACGGTGTGATTGCCATCACTCGCTGTGCTAACCGAGGTGCGGGTCGTTGGTGCTGCTTCTTCCTAATCCTCTTTGGCATCCTTGGGAAAGTTTCGGGTGTTTTCCTAGCCAGTATGTCCATTATCGCCAGGCATACAATGATTGACTTCTCTTCTCCCAAGTTCCCAACTCGGTTCTCGGCGGAGTAACAACATTCCTCTTTGCATCTGTCGCGACCTCGGGCCTACGCGTTCTTGCTTATACGCAATTCACCCGCCGTGATCGTTTTGTGCTTGCCGCTGCTCTGTCCTTTGGCTTCGGGGATCTACTTGTCCCTGGTATCTTCACTCATCTATTTGATGGCGTCAACGTCGGAAAGGGTCTGCGGGGTCTCCTCGATTCCATCACAATCATTCTAAGCACACCTTGTGAGCATATCGTACTAATGGCCTGTATCTCGGACTAACGGTGCCTTTGAAAGTCTTGTCTGGTGGGATAGTAGCCACAATATTGAATCTTATTTTACCACAGGAGGACTTATCACCTGAGGAGCAAGACAGGGAAGAAGCAGATATTGAAGACGCGAAAGATACACATGATGAGGGGGTGAAGACTGATTGACGGAGTTCGGCACGCGCATACCTATTCTACCCGTCCGGTCACTACAATTTTGGTGACGAAAGTACACGTATATACAAGTACGCTATTGAAACTAAAGATGCTACATATGTTGCGGATAGAATATAGGCATGAAGGGATCGCGATAGGACGAAGTCAGGCAGCCCATTTCTACGTCAGAATATGCGGGTGTGACGGTCTATCGCATGTCCAAGGGCGGAATCCAATCAGGAACATTATCCCAAGAGAATCGCGGAGCCGCGAAGGCAGCCCGCACGCTATCTGGTAACAAGGAAGAGTAATTCCCCGGCAGCAATGCGTCATAGGGATTCAAGCCAGGCTTGTAGGTCGACCTTGCGTTCGAAAAATCGGGAGCAGTGGATTTGGCTTGGGAACTGGGTGCAGCCGAGGATTTGCTCGGTGATACGGCTTGGCCGAATGTCGGTTGTTGAGCTGCAACACCAAACGGAGAGGTATGTGCAGTTTGCTGGCCAAATGCCGAAGTAGCTGCGGCTGGCTGACTGAAGGCGGAAGCGGTCGGAGGCTGGCCAAATGCCGAAGTCGGTTGGCTGAACGCCGATGGGGTTGCCGCCGGCTGGCCGAATGACGTCAGTGGATTCGAGGATGCCGTGGACGTCTGGCCAAATGCTGAAGTGGAAGTGGGCTGGCCGAAGGCGGAGGTTGGGCTACCAGCGACACCAAAGGCGGACCCTGGTGTCGGACTGAAGGCACTGGGTCGTCCGAAAGCCGAGCTCGTTGGTGCAGGGTTGACAGTGCCAATTGCTGGTTGGGGCTGTTGCGCACCGCCACTAGTGCCGCTAAACGCAGAGTGCCCGAAAACGGGCCCTGTGGGTACATTAAGATTGTTTGCAGCGGTTGTGAACGCCGATGGCCCGGGCCCAGCAAAGGCAGAAAAACCTCCGCTGTTCACGGGCGCGCCGCCGAAATTAGACTTGGGCACGGAAGGTTGTCCAAAGGCAGGAGCCCCGAATGTCGAAGTCCCTTGTGGTTGGGCAAACGGCGACGTCGAGCCAGAATTCTGCACGCCAAAGACAGAGGGTTGTCCAAAAGCAGAAACGCCTCCTGCACCGAATGCGGATCCTGGTCCTGGTCCCGTTCCTGTGAATGCAGACGTATTGCTCGGTGCATCAATTCCTAAACTTTGTCTTTTGGCAGCTTCAAAGGCCCCTTTGATGTCGTTGCGTGCGTTGGCAAATACCTGCTCAGCATTTGCCAGAGCATTTTGCTCATATTGAAGCTTTCTCCCGTACGATCAAGGTTTCGCCTGACCAAATACACAGGTGATAACGCACATATTCGCTAATATTTCCGTTACGCATGGCAGTGACTACTTTCAAACGGAGCTCTTCAGGCGATTCATCAAGTGGTGGTAAAAGATTTTTCTCGTTTTTCGCAGGTCCGTAGGAAGACAGTGACCATGACGGTTTGTCTGCTCTGACGTCGAAATCTCTGGTCATGGTTTCGAGACTGTGGGGATAGACGTCAGCTCAATACCTATTTGAGAGTTGAAATATAGCTTGCCTAAACGGAATGGTCTTCGGAGGATTTGAAGGAGTCCATGTCGAACCTACAAAACAATAAGGAACGAACGCGACACGGAAGGTGGTATAACATACCACTGAGAGCTGGCCGTCTGTCACCCTGACCGCCCTGAGGATGCTCGTTGCGACACTGGGTACCGAACTTGCATGAACCACGTAAAAAGTATTGGCAGACTACCTGGATGGGTGTGAGTAATTGATTGTACTGATGTACTGGGAGCCGTTCACCATGGTTGGGTCGGGGACACAAAGGTTGCTGAGTAGCGGCCCGCTGGGACCAATGGGTTACATAACACTCACCATTCACACTCACGCGCTCACAGCGCTCACAGCTCACTTGATGACTTCGCCCAGGCCCGAGGCATTGCATACACTCGCCGAGCCAGTTCGTACTAGACTACGCTCTTCCCAAATTCTAATCTCGTTACCGCAAATTGTCTCCGAGCTTGTGCAAAACGCCCTTGACGCTTCCGCATCCCACATTGACGTCGGGGTTGATTGTCAAGAATGGGAATGCTGGGTCAAGGACGATGGCCACGGCATCTCGAAAAGTGGCCTCGAACTACTTTCGAAAAATTATGAAGCTGGGAGGTATAGTATGTCCCTCCCCAACCGCTCACACGCCCCGTCTCGAGCTGGCTTCGAGCAGATACGTCCAAAGCCTACAACTTGAGCTCTCTGGATGATGTTTGCACATT
>WNGR01001948.1_pt1 | contig 36202 bp, 21 predicted proteins | sample 5407581 | NCBI WGS metagenome assembly WNGR01 (sample SAMN13153383, study PRJNA577476) | soil metagenome | isolation source: 80 cm soil or saprolite under Garry oak tree replicate 2 | place: USA:California | collected 2016-06-15 | reverse complement strand
GGAGAGGCAGACTTTACCAGCCTCCAGACCTTCCTGGAAGGGATCCCCATCAACTTCGTGGGCGTTCCCAATAAGACGGTCATGTACTGGAGGTCAACGGTAGGCGCCTGGTATGTTCAGGACGTCATCCAATTGCGCCACAATCTGACGCTGCGAGCCGGAATTCGGCACGAATTCACGAACGGTTTTAACGAAAAGTATGGGAGGGCTTCGAACTATCTCCCGGATGCCGATGGCGTGCCCCTTAGCGACGCGCAGAATACCGCCACGCACATCGGCACGTCGCCGTTCACGCAAAATAACGCGACCAAGTTGTTTAGTCCCCGCGTGGGCCTGGCGTGGGACCCGTTTGGCAATGGCAAAACCTCCATCCGGGCCGGATTTGGCATGTACTACACGCTGCTCGATGATCTCAACTTCCAGTTGGACTTTAATGCTCCCAACAACGCTCAATTCCAGTACCGAAATGTTCCCCTTTCTAAGTACCTCCCGGTCATTCCCGGCCAGAGCCTGAAGCCATTCTGCGGACCGGGGCTCCCCCTGCCAGTGCTCGCCCCGGCACCATCACCAACCTGCACCCCCCTAACCCCGTGGGGAACTCAAGTCAACCCGAAGACTCCGACGGCGGTGGAGTGGAACTATTTCATCGAGCAGCAAGTGAGCCAAAACATGTCTATTCGCGTCGGCTATGTGGGCTCCCACGCGTACCATAACGTTATCGACATCGATGCGAACTCGGTTGCGCCGCAGATTTGCCCCGGCCCTGCTAACTGCGGGAGCGGTGGTGTTAACGCACCCAATCCACCCAACCCCCCAACCACTTTTGTGCCGCCGGGAACGCAGTATTTTCCGTCAGTAGGTCCATTTGGTCGGCCCAATCCGTATTTGGGCAGTGCTTATTTTTGGTATATGGAGGGGGTCGCTAGTTATAACGCCTTGCAGGCCGACCTCACCAAACGCTTCGGCAGCGGGCTGACCTTCCGTGCTGATTACACCTTCTCGAAAAACCTGGACGATGGCACCGGGATAGCCAGCAGCCAATCTCAGAATAACAATCAATCCGTGATGGATCCGCGCAATCCGCTGAGGGACTACGGGCGCTCCGCCCTGGACTTCCGCCATCAGGGCAGTGGAAACTTCAGTTACGAATTGCCGCTCGGCCGCGGCAAGCGCTTTTTGAACGGGTTGAATGGCATGCCTGACAAGCTTGCCGGTGGCTGGCAGTTTAATGGCATCGTGACCCTCTTGAGCGGCTTTCCTTTCACCCCTCTGGTTGGGTCCAATCTGTCCGGCAATGGCAACCAATTCAGTCCCGACCGTCCCAATTGGAATGCCAACTTTCAAGGAGCTGTGAAGCTTCGCACCGTTGACCAATGGTACGACCCGAACGCCTTCAGCCCTCCCACGGCAGGGACCTGGGGAAACGTGGGCCGCGGAGTGTTAGACGGGCCGGGTCTCGCGGAGTTCGATTTCTCGGTGTTTAAGACCACGCCCATCACGGAAACGACGCGCGTGCTATTTCGGGCCGAATTTTTTAATATCACCAACAGAACCAACTTCGGTCTTCCGAACCCGAACATCTTTTCCAACGGCCAGATCAGCCCGTCGGCGGGCAAAATCGTGGCCACAACCGGCACTTCCCGGCAGGTTCAATTGGGGCTGAAATTGATGTTCTGAGCGGTTGCCTCGGTCCTCATACGAGGACGCGGTCAGGCATCACGAGTCGGTGAATAACGCCGCGCGGGGCTGTCCGATGGCGAGCGGAGGAGGCGCCGCGGGCTCGCTGAAATCCGCCGTCCAGGACCAATTGGCGATCTCCGGCAGATCCTCGAAGTTTTGGCGAATATACGAGCGATGCTCGTAGAGCTTGCGGTCGAACATGTCGATCACGTCGGACACTTCCGATCTCAAGCGGGGAACATACTTCAGAGCCAGCTTGGCCAGATCGAACCGGCTGATGCCGTTCAACACCACCATGTCGAACGGCGTGGTGGTCGTGCCGGCGTCTTTGAATCCGCGCACGTGAAAACGCGCCTCGTTGGCGCGGCCGTGCGTCATGCTGTGAATGACGGCGGGATAGGCGTGATGCGCGAAGATCACCGGCATGGAGCGGGTAAAGAGGCCCTCGAAGGAAATGTTATCCATGCCATGCGGATGAACGTCCGGGCTCATGAGCACGCCCAGGTCAACCACGTTTACGACGCGCAACTTGATCCCGGGAACATGTTTTCGCAGCAGCCAGGACGCCGCCACGGTTTCTAGCGTGGGCACATCGCCGGCGCAGGCCAGCACGACGTCGGGCTCGCTGCCGTCATCGTTGCTGGCGAATTTCCATACCGATGCGCCTCGCGAGCAATGCGCGATGGCCTGGTTCATGTCCAGCCATTGCAGTGCAAACTGCTTGCCGCACGTAGCGATGTTCACGTAATTGCGGCTGCGCAGGCAATGATCCATCACGCTGAGCAGGCAATTGGCGTCCGGAGGATAATAGATGCGGATCACCTCGCTTCTTCTTTGCAGCGCATTGTCGACGAACCCCGGAGCTTGATGGCTGAAGCCATTGTGATCGTTGCGCCACGCGTGGCTGGTCAAAAATACGTTCAGCGACGCAAGGGGTCTTCGCCAGGGAAACTCGCGCGATTCCTCCAGCCATTTGGCATGCTGCGTGATCATCGAATCGACCACCTGGGCGAACGCTTCGTAGGAAGACCACACGCCATGCCTGCCGGTCAGCACATAGCCTTCGAGCCAACCCTCGGTGCAGTGTTCGCTCAGCACCTCCAGTACGCGACCCTCGGGGCTCACCTTTTCGTCAATGGATACCGTAGGCTCCACGCTGCAACGCGTGGTGGCTTCGAAGATGGCATTGAGACGGTTTGAATTGGCTTCGTCCGGACAGAAAATCCGGAAATTCTCTGGATTCAGCCGCAGCGTGTCTCTCAGAAACTCGCCGAGTTTTCGAGGCGCCTCCGCGATCACGCGCCCCGGTCCCGGCACTGCGAGGGCGTAATTCGTAAAATCCGGCAGCACCAGCGCCTTCAGCAAACGCCCGCCGTTCACGTGCGGATTTGCTCCCATGCGCGCGTGGCCGCGCGGTGCCGCTCCTGCCAATTGCGGTACGAGCCGCCCGTGTTCGTCGAACGATTTTTCGGGCTCGTAACTTTTCATCCAGGCCTCAAGCATGCGGAGTTGCTCGCTATCGGTGCGCACGTCCGCGAGCGGCACCTGATGGGCGCGAAATGTGCCCTCGATGGGCATTCCGTTTACTTCTTTCGGCCCCGTCCAACCCTTGGGCGTGCGCAAAATGATCATGGGCCATTTCGGCGTGCTTTTTACGCCGTTTTTTCGGGCATCATCCTGAATGGCCCTGATCTCCGTGTAGCAATGATCGAGGACGGTGGCAAATTCCTGGTGCAAGTCTGCGGGATCATCGCCTTCCACGAAATTAACTTGATAACCTCGCCCGGTGTAGAGCTGCACGAGCTCTTCATCGCTCGTGCGAGCCTCCACGGTGGGCCCGGAGATCTTGTAACCGTTCAGATGCAAAATCGGCAGCACGGCGCCGTCTCGCGTGGGATTCAGGAACTTATTTCCCTTCCAGCTTCCTTCCAGGGGCCCTGTTTCGGCCTCGCCATCCCCGATGACGCAGGCCACGATGAGCGCTGGATTATCAAACGCGGCGCCATAGGCGTGCAGCAGGGAATAGCCCAGTTCTCCGCCTTCATGTAAGGAATTGGGAACGTGCGGGCCGCAGTGGCTCCCCACCCCTCCCGGCGTGGAGAATTCGCGGAAGAGCGTCCTCATTCCCGGCAAGTCCTGAGTCACTTCCGGATGCACTTGCGAATAGGTCCCTTCGAGATAACTCTGCGCGACAAGAGCCGGCCCGCCGTGGCCGGGACCCGAAATATAAATGATGCTGGTGTCTTTCTCCTTGATCAGGCGATTCAAATGCACATAAATAAAATTCTGGCCCGGCGATGTGCCCCAATGTCCCAAGAGGCGCGGCTTGATATGCTCGGGCTTGAGCGGTTCTTTCAAGAGCGAATTTTCTTGCAGATAGATTTGCCCGACCGTCAGATAATTCGCGGCCTGCCAGTAACGCTGCATAGTCTGGAGGGTTTCTGGAGAAAGAGGTCTGCTGCTGGGCTTAGGAGGAGGTGATGGCCGGTGGTCGGTTTCAACCGCGGTGGAAAGCTTGGCATCGAATTCAAACATGGCCATTCCTTTGCAATTACGCCTGCAATTATGCCTCGCAATTATGACTCTATGATGCCGCTCGAATCTGTCAGGTTAGATTCGCTACCTTGCAGTCCACTGCAGTCCGTAACAAAGCTCCCTGGCCCTATAATCGAATCGCAATCGCGCCACTACAATTCCAGGTAATTTGTGAATCCCCATTACATTCTCGCTCTCAATAGCGGCTCGTCCTCATTGAAGTTTGCTGTGTACGAATTCGACGGCGCGCGCGAGCGCCTTCTCCTGCGTGGCGAGGCGGAAAATATCGGAGCGCCGTCGGGACATTTGTGGCTTCGCACCGCCGACGGCAGTTCCATTGTGGATCAACTTCGCCCGATTTCCGATCACCAAACAGCAGTGCAAATCGCGCTGGATGAATTGAAGAAAGGAAAATATCCAAGCCCCGCCGCAATTGGCCATCGCGTGGTTAACGGCGGCCGCCTCAGTGCTCCGCAAAAAATCACGCCGCAGATATTGACCGACCTGCGCAATTTGGTCCCTTTAGCGCCGCTGCACTTGCCCGCCGAAATCAAAATTATGGAGGCGGTTGCATCCCAAGCTCCGCAGATTCCGCAGGTCGCCTGTTTCGATACGGCGTTTCACCGCAGGCTTCCCGAACTGGCGCAGCGCTTCCCTCTGCCCCGAAAGCTTTTCGACGAAGGCCTCCGCCGTTACGGTTTTCATGGCCTCTCCTACGAATATGTTTTGCAGGAGCTAGGCTCGGCCGCGAAGGGGCAGGGCCTGGTCATCGCCCATTTGGGCAATGGATGCAGTTTGGCTGCTGTAAGGGACGGCTCGCCGGTGGATACCTCCATGGGCCTCACCCCCACCGGCGGGGTCATGATGGGAACGCGCACGGGCGACTTGGATCCCGGTGTCCTGATCTACTTGCTGCGCGAAAAAGGCTATGACGCAGCCAGATTGGAGCGCCTGGTCGACGCCGAATCGGGCTTGCTGGGTGTCTCCGAGCTGGCCTCGGACATGAAAACTCTTCTCGCCAAGCGTGACTCCGATGCTCGCGCGGCCGAAGCTGTCGCCATGTTTTGCCGCTCCATTCGCAAAGAGATCGGCGCCTTTGCCGCCGTGCTGGGCGGCCTCGATATTCTCGTCTTTACCGGCGGCATCGGAGAACGCGCCCCGGCCGTTCGCGACGAGATCTGCCGCGATCTCGGCCATCTCGGCGTGCGGCTCGATCCCGTGAGAAATAATGCCGAGGAGGATATCATCAGCGCCGCACAGAGCGCCTGCCTCGTGCGAGTGGTAGCCACCAACGAAGAGCTGATGATCGCACGCCACACCCGCGGCGTCATTTTCGGAAACGCGGCTTGAGATCCGCGTTGCGTGCGCTGGCCGGGGCGCACGCACCGAGCGGCGTAAAGATGAATTCGCCCGCCGTTTCCGCTAAAATTGCGGGCCAACCAAAATGGATTTCGATCAGCTCAATACCTTTGTCGAAGTGGCCAAGCACGGCAGTTTTTCCCTGGCCGGACGCAAGGTTTTCCGTTCGCAATCCGCCGTGAGCGCCCAGATTCGCCAACTCGAACAGGAATATGGCGAAAAGCTTTTTGGCCGCATGGGCAAAACCGTGCGGCTGACGCCGGCGGGAGAAGTGCTGTTTGAATATGCGGAGCGGTTTCTATCGCTGCGTCAGGAATCGCTGCGGGCCGTGGCCGACCAATCGGAGATGCCCCGCGGCATTCTGGCCATCGGAGCGAATGAGGCCACCTGCCTATACGTCTTGCCGGAAGTTTTCTCCAGGTTTCATCGCATGTATCCCGACGTGCAGATCAGCATTTACCGCAATTTCAGCCATAAAATTCTGCAGCGGGTGGAAGACGGAACGATTGATCTGGGCATCGTGACGCTGCCGGTGAAGTCTCCCAGTCTCAAGGTACATCCCATCTATCGCGATCGCGTGATGCTGATGGTGAGCACGAAGAATCCGCTCTCGAAGCTAAAAGAGGTTACCGCCAAGGATATCGCGGGCCAGCCGCTGATTTTTCCCAAGACCGGCTTCACGCGCCAGTTGCTCGATAAAGCTTTCCGCCCCTATGTGGCCGACCTGCGCATTGTCATGGAGTTGCCCAGCGTGACCATGATCAAGCTTTTTGTCGGCGCCAATCTCGGCGTATCTCTGATCAGCGAAGGCTTCACCAAAGACGACGTTCGCGCCGGCCGCGTGAAATTGATTCCCATCAAGGATGTGGAGTTGTGGCGCGAACTCGGATTGATCTACCGCCGCGACCGCCATTTGCCCCGCGCGGCCAGCGCGTTCGTCGAATTGATCCGCGCGTCCGACGGCAAGCCTGAGGGCAAGAACGGCAAAACGGAGAGTAAAGACGGCAAGGCCGATAACCCGCCGAACTCGTGAGCGCGCTCGGAATGCAATACCACGCGCCCGCTTTGCGGTCCCGGACGGTTTTGCGGGGAACTGCTTTTCAGAATTCGTTCCGAACTATAGGCGAGACAAATCCCAATCAGACTTAGGACTCTGGCTTCTTGTCGGCGGCAGCCGCCGTGCCCAGCTTGGATGCCCAGTTGTGCCATACGACTTTATCCTTGTCGAAGACTGGTCCGGAGAGAGCCATGCCCACTGGAGTCCAGGACCTGCTGCCAACCTGCGCGTAGGCGGCTCTTGCCAATGTCCCTTGCGGCGTAAGCAGGAAAAAGTACGTGTCCACGGGCGTCTGGCGCTCCAGCACCAGCACGTCCGCTTTTTTGTCATCCTGCGTCAGATACACGCCGCGTCCCACTGGCTGGCCGCCCTCGGTTGACCGGGGAAGCGCAATTACTTTGGTCGTGCCGTTGCAGACGAGAAGGATGGTGCATACGTCCGCCGGAATTCCGTTGCCCGCCGGCTTCCAGCTGAGCGTATCTTTGTGATCCATAATCTCTTTAACTACGTTGTACTGCCCCCCGGCCGCCGCCGTGCTCTTGCCCGCTTGCGCGCGCAACTTTGCCGGAGGGTGCCCGGCGATCACCATGAGGGCAATGGGCGCAAGCCAGAGGAGCTTGCCAAATCGAATGGTGTTCATCTTACTTCCTCCGAACTACTTAGACGGACCGAAAATTCTCGCAGTTTCGATCAAGATTCTGCGATGGCCAAGCCACTTGGCTGAACTTGGATAAGGCGCAATCATCTCAAAGTTAATCCCCTCAGTTCAATGATTTTCTACCGCCATCAGCCGGAGACCGGGCCGCGGTCAGCACTCCCAGGATGATTTTGCGCGGATATCCTTTTACTACGTTCAGGCCCAACTAAAACATGGCGATACGCTGGCTTGACACTCCTTCCGCCAAGCTGCTAGCTTTGAAGTGTTCTTGATAGAGGTGCGGAGGCCACCAGTAGCCGGGCCGGCATTTCCGAGGCGCTTCGGAGGTCCGCGCGAAAGGGGCCGGGACGCAGCTAAAGCCTGTTACCGCCTAAGGTTCCGCCGAAATCGCCGCCGGAGGCGCACTCCGCGGCGGTTGGGAGACGAGGCCAAGACTCGTCCACTGTCATCCGTTGGAAAGCGGATGGAGCGCTATCGGGAAGTGAAGACTGCGACTTGTCTCCTTGCCTTCCTTCTCTGCCTCCATCCACATGTTTTAGGGCCAAGGATGTCGCCTCGAGTTCCGCTTGGGGATCGGCGTGATGAGTCGCTTGGCAATGACGGATATTTTTCAGCTTACGCGCGAACTCGTGGATATCGAATCGGTGACGAATCACGAGGCGGCCGTGGGAGAGTGTCTGCTAAACGCCCTTTCGCCTCTGGGCGCCCGCTTTTCCGGAGCGGTCGAGCGATGCCCCGTTAAAGCCGATCGCTTTAACGTTTTCGCGCATTGGGGAGATCCGGCGGTTACGCTCTCGACCCATATGGACACGGTTCCACCCTTTTTTCCTTCTCGCGAAGACGCGGACTTTATCTGGGGCCGGGGTTCCGCGGATGCTAAAGGCATCATTGCCTCCATGATCGGGGCCGCGGAGGGCCTTCTCGAGAGCGGCGTGCGCAATTTTGGTTTGCTCTTCGTGGTGGGCGAAGAACGTAATAGCGCCGGAGCTTATGCCGCAGCCCGCAGCCCGCGAGGCTCCCGTTTTCTGATAAACGGGGAGCCCACGGAAAACAAGCTGGCGCTGGCGGCCAAGGGCCTGCTGCGCTGCGAAATCGAAGCCCGCGGCAAACTGGCGCACTCCGCCTATCCGGAGTTGGGCGAATCCGCGATCGAAAAGCTCCTCGATGCGCTCCAGGAGATTCGCAAAATTCCTTTACCTGAAGACCCGCTCCTCGGCCACAGCACTTTGAACATCGGCGTCATCTCCGGCGGCCGCGCGCCCAATGTTATTCCAGACGCGGCAACGGCCGAAATTGCCGTCCGGCTGGTCGGCGATGCCGCCCTGGTTCGGGATGCCGTGATCGGTGCAGTCGGCGATCGAGCCGAGGTCCGCGAAATTCTGTGCATCCCGGCGATTCATTTCGACCGGCTCGATGGGTTTGAGACCGCCATCGTTGCCTATACGACGGACGTGCCGGTATTCGGCAAGAGCTGGGGCAAACCTTATTTGCTGGGTCCGGGAAATATCCATGTGGCGCACACGAGCGAGGAGCGCGTATCCAAGAAAGAGCTCCTGGCCGCGAGCAGCATTTATCAGCAGATGGTAAAAAAGCTTCTGGCCGTCACATGAGGGCTGACGGCGCGCATGCGGCAAAGGTGATGGCGGCATGATTGTGATGAAATTTGGCGGCTCGTCACTGGAAGCGGCTCCCGCCATGGAGCGCGTGGCGGGAATCGTCAGTGAGGCGCTTGTCCGCAAACCCGTGGTCGTGGTCTCCGCCATGGGCACGACCACGCAGCAGCTTTTGACCATGGGCGAAGAGGCGGCCGCCGGAGAGCCTGGGAAAAAAGAGCGGGCGCTCGAAAGGCTACGCGCGCTCAGGGAAATGCACGAGCGCGAATTCGCGGCGTTGCTTCCGGCGTCGGCTCAGGACGAACTCCGGCAGATTCTCGGCTGCCATTTTCGCGAAATGGCTGATTTGCTCGGGCAATTATCGGCTGCCGGTGAATTCGGTCCCGAATCGGTGGATGCTCTCTCGAGTTTTGGAGAACGGCTGTCGAGCCGCTTGATCGCGCTGGTGTTCCGGCATTTCGGAATGGACGCCGCGCATGTGGATGCGCGTTGCGTGGTGCTCACCGATGCGCGCCATAAGGCCGCCACGCCCTTATACTCGGAGACCTACGCTCGCGCGCGAGATAAGATTTTGCCGCTCATCAGCCAGGGCAAAGTGCCGGTTCTCGGTGGTTTCATCGGCTCAACCGAGAATGGCGTGACCACCACGCTCGGCCGGGGAGGCTCGGACTTCACCGCCGCCGTTATCGGCGCCGGCATCGCCGCCGAGGAGATCCAGATTTGGACCGACGTAGACGGCGTCATGACCTGCGATCCAAAACTCGTGCCTGAAGCGCGCCGCGTGAAGACGATCTCCTTCGCGGAGGCTGCGGAACTCGCCTATTTCGGCGCCAAGGTGCTGCACCCCTCGACCCTGCTGCCGGCGATGGAAAAAAATATTCCCGTGGTGGTGTTGAACTCGCGGCGGCCCGAAATAACCGGCACGCGAATCGTCGCCGATGCGGTGCCTTGTTCCAGCGTCATCAAAGCCATTTCCTGCAAGCGCGGGATTTACATCGTAAATATCCGCTCCACGCGCATGCTCATGGCCCACGGATTTCTCCATCGCATCTTCGAGCTTTTCAGCCGCGCGGAAACCGCCGTGGACATGCTGGCCAGCTCTGAAGTCAGTGTTTCGTTGACCATAGACGATCCGGCGCGGGTCCCCGAAATTTGCCAGGCTCTGCGAGAATTTTCCGAGGTCAGCGTCGAACAGGATCAAGCCATTGTTTGCATCGTGGGCGACAATCTGCGCCATACGCCCGGCGTGGCCGCACGCGCTTTCGGCGCTTTACAGGGCATCAATATCCGTATGATTTCGCAGGGCGCCTCACTGCTGAATCTTGGTTTCGTCGTTGCCGCTCGCGATGCGGAGAAAACGGTGAAACTTTTGCATCAGGAATTTTTTCGCAATGTGGATCCGGCTGTTTTCGATTAAAGAGCGCCTTAGAGCGCGCCAAAATTAAGGGAGATGAGGAAATTCCAAGGCGATTATGAATCTGGCGATCATCGGTTACGGCAAAATGGGCCATATGGTGGAGCAGTTGGCACCGGAGTATGGTTTTGACGTTTCGCTGCGCCTCGATATCGCCGAAAATGAAAATGGCCAGGGCATCACTCGGGAGCGCTTTCGGGGCATCGACGTGGCGGTCGATTTCTCCGTTCCGGCTGCGGTTTTGACGGATATCGAGCGGCTTTCGTCGGCCGGAGTCAACGCCGTGATCGGCACGACGGGCTGGACCGAGCAGATGGATCGTGCCAAAGCGGCCGTGGAAAAGGGCCGTATTGGATTGGTGTGGAGTCCGAACTTCTCGATCGGAGTTAATATCTTCTTGCATTTGGTTTCCGAAGCGTCGCGGCAATTCGCTCCTTACCAGGAGTACGGAGCGTGGGCGTGGGAAATCCATCACTCCACAAAAAAGGACGCGCCCAGCGGCACGTTGCTGAAATTGGTGGAAGAGATGAAAAAGGCCGATCCGAACCGGCGCGTGGATGTAAGCTCGAATCGGGCGGGCGCTCATCCCGGCACCCATGAAATTGGTTTCGATTCCGCGGCCGAGACCATCACCCTGCGCCATACCGCGCGCAGCCGCGAAGGCTTTGCGCGCGGCGCGCTCACCGCGGCCAAGTGGGTGATCGGGAAAAAGGGTTGGTTTGAGTTTAGCGATGTTTTGTTCCACCGGCTGTGAGGAGGCCACATGTTTGCAGGATGCGGCACGGCGTTAGTCACTCCATTCCGGCGTGATTTTTCGCTCGACGAACGGGCCCTTCACCGCTTGGTGCGCCGCCAGGTCGATGCGGGTATCGACTTTCTGGTGCCCTGCGGTACCACGGGTGAGAATCCTACGCTCAGCAAGCGCGAGCACCTGCGAGTCGTGGAAATCACGCTGGAAGAAGCCGCGGGCCGCATTCCCGTGCTCGCCGGAGCAGGCGGTTACAACACGGCGGAAGTGATCGCGCTGGCCAAGGAACTGGAATCGATGCGCGTGGACGGAATACTTTCGGTAACTCCGTATTACAACAAACCCACGCCGGAAGGGCTCTACCAGCACTACCAAGCAATCGCCTCGGCAATTTCGCTGCCCCTGATTGTCTATAGCGTGCCGCGCAGAACGGCCACAAACGTGGACACCGCCACGCTGAAGAGGCTGGCGGAAATCGACAACGTCGTCGGAATCAAAGAAGCTTCGGGCGATATCACTCAAGTCGCTTCGATTCTTGGCCACTTGCCCGAGGATTTCGTCGTGCTTTCGGGCGACGACGCGCTCGCGCTGCCCATCATCGCCCTCGGAGGGAAGGGCGTCATATCCGTGGTCTCCAACGAAATTCCGGCGGAGATGACGCAGCTCGTTCGTAATTGCCTGGAACATAATTTCGAGCAGGCGCGGCGGTTGCAGCGAAGATTTCTGCCGCTGATGGAAGTGAACTTCATCGAATCGAGCCCGATTCCCGTGAAGGCAGCCATGGCCGCCATGGGCCTGCTCGAGCCGGTGTGGCGGCTTCCTCTGTGCGCTCCCCGGCCAGAAAATGAGGAGAAAATTCGCGGCGTGCTGGAGTGCCTGGGCCTTGTGGGAGAGAGGCATGTTGCAAGAGCAAATTGAATCGCTCTTCGATAAGCCTCCCGAGCGATATAGCGACGAACATCTGCGACTCTTCCAGAAATTCAAGGATGGTCTGAACGACGGCAGTATTCGCGCCGCTGAACCGGATACAACTTCGCCGACCGGCTGGCGTGTAAACGGCTGGGTAAAAAAAGGCATTCTGCTCGGCTTCCGCATGGGTGCAGTCGTGGCCATGTCGAATAACGGCGCGGGACAGGCATTTTTCGACAAAGCTACCTATCCGCTCAAAAGCGTCAGCCTGGCCAACGCAGTGCGCATCGTGCCGGGCGGATCGAGCCTGCGCGACGGCTGCTTTATCGGCAAAGGCGTCACTTGCATGCCTCCCATGTTCATTAACGTGGGCGCCTACGTTGGAGAACAGACCATGATCGATTCGCACGCGCTCGTCGGGAGTTGCGCGCAGGTCGGCAAAAACTGCCATATTTCCGCGGCCGCGCAAATCGGCGGAGTTCTCGAACCGGTTGGCGCGATGCCCGTAATCGTCGAAGACGATGTGCTGGTGGGCGGAAATTGCGGCGTTTACGAAGGCACCCTGGTGAGACGCGGAGCCGTCTTGGGCACTGGGACGATCCTGAATCGCTCTACGCCCGTGTACGATCTGGCCAGCGGAAATGTGCTGACCGGGCGCGACGATCAGCCCTTGGTCATCCCCGAAAAAGCCGTGGTCGTGGCCGGCTCGCGAGCGATTTCTCACGGACGCGGCAAGGAGTGGGGACTCTCTCTCTACACGCCGGTGATCGTGAAGTACCGCGACGCCAAGACCGACCTGCGCACGCAGCTCGAAGAGCTGCTTCGCTGATTTCTTTTCCTAAAATTTCTTCCAGGAATTTTGCTGATTATGTTTTCTGAGCTGTGAAACGCGATCTGGCGGGCCCAGTTGTTGGCAGGTCGCCGGATGAAATCCGGGCCCCGCGATTATCCGCTTTCAGCAAGAGTGCCCGCGCGGGCGTGCCCTTGCGCCCGAACTCGGCCACCAGAGCATCGCCGATTTCCGCGGCGCTGTGCCGCGCAATGGCCATCACCGCCGAGCCCGCTCCGCTCAGGAACACACCCGCCAGGCCGGCGTGCCGAAACGCGAGGCATTCGGCGATGCCCGGAACCAGCGGACTCCGGTAAGGCTGGTGCAGCGCATCGCGGAATAATTCCGGCGAAAGTTCGCCGCCGGAGAAGAAGCGCGCCGCGAGGACGGCCGTGCGCTGCAGATTGGCCACAACGTCGCGGCGGGAATATTGCGCGGGAAGAACCGCGCGCGCCTTTTCCGTAGGCAGCGGCACTTCCGGAACGACGGCGACAAAATCGAGATTCGCCGAAACGTCCGCCTTGGCGATGAGCACGTTCCCGGACTCTTGCGGAGCGGCAGCTACGACAAAACCGCCGTGCAGCGCGGCGGCCACGTTATCGGGATGGCCCTCGATTTCGACGGCCAGCCGAAGAACGTCAGCAGGCGCGAGCCGGCTACCGCAGAACTCGTTTGCCAGCAGAATCCCTGCGACAATCGCCGCGGCGCTTGAACCGAGACCGACGCCAAGCGGAATTTCGTTCTGCACATCGAGCCGCACGGAAGGCAGAGGCGCCCCGCTGGCCGCGGCAGCGCGCTCCATGGCTTTGACAAACAGATTGGTTCTGTCGTGCAGGATCTGATCGGCATTCGCGCCGCTATAGCTCAGTTCCCAGCCCGATTCCTTGGGAGCGGCCGAGACGCGCAAATACAGGCCGAGCGCGATCGCGGCGCTATCGAAAGCGCATCCTACATTGGCGCTCGAAGCAGGAACGACTGCGAAAAAGGCGTCGGTTGGAACCGGAGACATCCGAAGGCACTAAGAAACGGCGGAAACGGCCATGGCCTGCCCCATGAATTTTTCAAAGGCGGCCAGGCGCGGCTCGATGGCATCCTCCGGAGCGTAACGGCCGGCGAGGGCATCGGTGGTTTTCAGGCCATTACCCGTGACGCAGAGCACGGTTTCTTCGTCGGGGCGTATGCGCCCCTGTGCGATTAAGGCCTTCGCACATCCGATCGTCACGCCCGCGGCTGTTTCCCCGAAAATTCCCTCGGTGGTGGCCAGAAGCTCCATGCCGACCACGATCTCTTCGTCGGAAACATCCTCGGCCCAGCCGCCGCTGGTGCGAATGGCGCGGCTGGCGTAAAGGCCGTCGGCGGGATTACCGATGGCCAGCGAGCGCGCGATGGTGGAAGGCTTTTGCGGATCGATTTCGTCCTTGCCCAGCTTTACCGCGCTGGAGATGGGCGAACATCCGGTGGCTTGCGCCCCAAAGAATCGCACGGTTTTCGATTCTACGATTCCGAGCGCGATCAATTCCTGAAAGGCTTTGTAGATTTTTGTGATCAGCGAACCGCCGGCCATGGGCACTACGATATTGTCGGGCAGACGCCAGCCGAGTTGCTCGGCGATCTCGTATCCTACTGTTTTGGAGCCTTCCGCGTAGTAAGGCCGCAGATTGATATTCACAAATCCCCAATGGAAACGCTCTCCGATCTGCGAACAGAGGCGGTTTACCTGGTCGTAATTTCCGGCGATGCGCACCAGCCGCGCGCCAAAAACCTGCGTGCCGAGAATCTTTGCCGGCTCCAGATCGGCAGGAATAAAGATCCAGGCATCGAAGCCTTGCCGCGCGGCCTGGGCCGCCACGGCGTTGGCGAGATTCCCGGTGGAAGAGCAACTGACGGTTTGGAATCCGAAGGCCTTGGCCTGCACCAGCGCCACGGCCACAACGCGGTCCTTGAAGGAGAGCGTGGGGAAATTCACCGCGTCATTTTTTATGCACAGGCGGCGAGAGCCAAGCTGCGCGCCAAGCCTTGCGGCGGAGACCAGGGGCGTCATGCCGACGGGAATTTCGGGCTTGTATCCCGCGGGAATCGGCAGCAGCTCCGCATAGCGCCACAGATTGGCGGGTCGCCTGGCGATATTTTCGGGTGTGAAGGTCGAACGCGCGGCATCGAGGTCGTACTTGACTTCGAGCGGGGCGAGGCAATCTTCGCAGATCGAGCCGGGGCGATTTCCCCAGTCGCGATTACATTCGCGGCAGCGCAACGTGTAGTGTTCGCTCATACCGATCTCCCGGGCTGCGCCGGGCCCCTGCGCGCCAAAAAAATGCCTCGTTCCGGGTGTGGGGGAACGAGGCGAAAAGCATATCTCCGAGCTTCATGTCCCCCGCAAACCGGGCGGGAATTGGCACCTGCGACCAGCTGAGCTGCGCTGGTCCGGTTGTCGTGGCGTCGTCGGGCCCGAACCCCTCAGCCACTCTGCATGAAGATCGCTCCGCGCGACTGCGGCGCGGATGAACAATAGTATCTGCGCGGCAGAGCATTCGTCAAGTCTTTTCAAAACAGGAGCTTCAGCGCGAACTGAACTTGCCGCGAGGTGGACGTCGCGGTAATGGCTCCCGCTGAGGAGCTAATGCTCTTTGTGGAGCAACCGAACCGATCGGCGCCCGTGGTGCAACCGTTGGGCCCGAAGACAATGGAATTCGGGTACGCGAAATTGGCCTGATTCAGAATATTGAAGAGCTCGGCCCTGAACTGCAACGTATATCGCTCGCTGATTTGGAACTTCTTGAAAAATGAAGTGTCCACGTCAACCAAGCCCGGACCACGGAACGATCCGCGCGAAACGTTCCCGAAAGTCCCGGCGAGAGGTATCAGGAACGCGTTGGGGTTGAAATATTGATCCGGTTTGCCCAAGATCACCGGCCCGCTAAAGTTGGGATTGCGGTCGGGGACGTCGACTGGATTGTTGTCGCCGGTTCCGGAAATATTGGAGCCAACCAGAGGTGTCAACGGGAAACCTCCCTGGGCAGTGACGATCCCATTCCATTGCCAGCCGCCGATCAACTGGTTCACCACGCCGTGGGAGTTGCTTGCGAAGTGCTGACCATTACCAAACGGCAATTGATAGCTGAAGTTGCCGTTGAACTGATGGAGGAGGCTATAGGAAGCGGGCCCTCGGTTCAACGGCAGGTTGTAGGGGCTGAAGACGTCCGCCGGCTCATTTTCACCGGCAGGAGCGAGAATAGCGGAATTCAAATCCAACACCTTCGAATAGGTGTAGTTCAGTTTGAAACTTAGTCCTCGAGTGGCACGCTTTTGTAGCGAGACGCCCAGCGAGTTGTAGCTGGCAGTACCCTCATCGAACCAGGCGATGCTGTTGGAGACAAATGGATTCGGGCGCTGTGTCAGTCCAGCCATAGGTCCCGTCCTGGGCGTGGGCGTCGCTGGCATGTAAGTCGTGCCTTGGGGCACAATTTGTTCCAAGCACCCCGGCGACTGAGGGGGCGGGCATGTGAGAACGCCGCCGCTGAGGCATCCTGCGGCGTTCGCGCAGACCTGGGGCGCAGCCGTATTGCTATCCAGGGTGATACTGGTGTGGTAGGACTCACTGCCCACGTAACCAACCGAAAGCATGAGGTTGCGACTGAGCTGATGTTCCACCGTGAGGCTCCATTCCTGGATGGTGGGCGTGAACATGTTGGGATCGAAGCCAGCCGGTTGATAGATCGAGCAGGCGGGCGGCCGCAAGGGCGACTGCGCATTGCAAGTGGGCGGCAGGACCGCATTCTTCTGGAACGGAAGTAGAGCAAGTATCCCGCTGCCGCTGGGTATTGTCACCTGCTCGCGAGCATTAAAGGGTGGATTGGGGTAGGCGCGTATGCCGAGGTTATCCACGAGATCGTTGTGGATTCCGAAGCCGGCACGCACCGACCAGGTTCCCTTGCCCGTCGGGTCCCAGGCAAGGCCCACGCGCGGCTGCAGCAAGTGCGTGGCGTTGTTCTTCGCCAAGCACGAATTGGCAAAGCCCTGGCCATTCTGGTCAAAGCCGTGCGGATTGGTTTGGATGACGAAGCCGGGATCAAAGAAATAGTTGGTGCACCGGCCAAACGCTTCATTCCAACCGTCGGTCATCTCGTCCCTCAACCCGAGGCGCAAGTTGAGATTCCGCCGCAGGGTGATTTCGTCCTGGACATACACAGCTCCTTCCCAGGAACGGTAGCCAACCGGAACGGGATTGCGGACGAGAATAGCTTGACTCGGTTTGTCCAGGAGAAAGTCCGAGACAGTGCGGTAGGCAACGTTTCCTGCTGAGCCTTGCGCCGCGCCAGCCAGGTTTTCCTGAACGCGGTGCGCCCAAACGCCCGCACTCCAAGCGTGGCTACCCTTCGCGAAGTGCACATCATCCGCATAGGTGAAGTGATTTCTTGCACCAAAGTACGGATTGTTGCCGGACGCCGCCGCAACCGCGGAGGGCTGCGCTGTGATCACGCCACCCCCGATAACGATTGAGCCGGCATTACCGCCGGGAACAAACGCCAGGTTTGAGGGGATCGAGGGCGAGCTGTTTACCTGCGCCGCATACGCGCGAGTGAACCCGAAGGTGGCGACATTCACGACGCGGGGAGAGAAGATGTGAGTTTCCTGCAGACTGATGACTTGGCTGTGTATATCAGAGAGCTGGATAAAAATGGGGTCCACTTGCGGAACGCTTCTGAAGCCATTGTCAATGTTGTAGTTTGCCGAAAAGGAATCGGCGGCAGAGATCGTGTAGTCAAAGCGCACCAAGCCAAAATCTTCGCGAACCGACTGCGGAGGATTGGTTACGCTATGGGCTGTGCCGTCGATGGGTGAGTCGGCACCAGTGGGCGCGGGCCAGAAAGCGTTTGCATAAGCCACCATCAACTGCTTCACACAGTTGCCGGAGGAATCGCAGGTCGGGCCATTTGGCAAAAGGCCCAGGCGAGCGTTGGTACCGGGCACAATCGCGTCGCTGCTAATCGCGAGGCGCTGGCGAAAACCTTCGTAGTTTCCGAACAAGAAAAGCTTGTCCTTCTTCAGCGGACCTCCCAGCGAGGCTCCAAATTGATTGCGCTTAAAGGGAGGCGTGGTCGTGGTTGCATCGAAGAAGTTGCGGGCGTCGAAGGCGCTATTGCGCAAATACTCGAAGAGGTCTCCGTGCAATTGGTTGGTCCCCGAAGAGGTCACGATGCTGATCTGTCCGCCGGCGCGTTTCCCATACTCGGCGCCATAGCTATCCGGCAGGACGTTGTATTCCCGCACCGCGTCAACACCGAGCAACATCCCGCTAGCCCCTGTCGGCGTAATGAACAGGCCGGAGGCGTTGGCGCCGATGTAATCGACTCCATTGATCAGAAATCGATTCGTTTCCGGCCGCTTGCCCGCCACCGAGAAAGCCGTCCAGGCGCTGTTGTTGAGTGTATTCGCGCTGTTGTTAGCCATGCCTACGTTGAGCGTCAGAAGCTGATCGAAGCTGCGCCCGTTCAGCGGCAGCTCCTTGATCTGTTGCTCGCTGATCAATCCGGAAGTCGAGACGGTCGTGGTGTTCACCAGGGGGGCAGCCTCGGTCACCGTGACCTGCTGCACGATGCTTCCCACTTGTAACGTCAAATTCACCACGGCTTCCTGACCCACAACGAGGTTAATTCCGCGCCGCACTTCGCGCTGGAACCCCATTTGTTCCGCCGTCAGCTCGTACTCGCCCACCGGCAGCGACGCAATACTGTAATTACCAGTGGCGTCAGCCTCCGCCGCGCGCGTCAGCCCGGTCTCCAGGTGTTTGACGGTAACCGCTGCGCCGGGCACCGCGGCTCCCGATGTGTCTTTGACCGTCCCAGTGATGGTCGCCGCGAAACCTTGGGCAAGAACCGTGCAATTGCCCAAGACGATCAAGCCAGCCAACGTAATGACAAACGCTGCCAATCTCGGCAGCGCGAAGGGACTTCTTCCGGTCCTGTTTACCATGGCTCCTCCTTGTAGGAAGTAACTGCTTAAGCCGGCCCGGCCGCAGCTGAGGCGCCAGCTGGCCCCCCGAGAATCACAATGGCAATTGCCTAAGCCCCATGAAATTGTTCCTCTGGCTCCGCTTGCTCCGGTCCAATCGGATCTCGATCAGAACAGGAGCTTGAGCGCGAATTGGAGTTGCCGCGAGTTGTTCGCGGTAGCCGTGATCACCCCCGCCGACGAGCTGTAATTCGCGCCCGAGAAAGTCTGCGGGTTGGGCAACGCAAAGTTTGTGCGATTCAACAGGTTGAAAGCCTCCACCCGGAACTGTAATCTGTACTGTTCGGTGAAGCTGAAGTTCTTGAATAGCGACGTATCAAAATCGTAGAACGCTGGTCCGGTGAACGATCCCCGCGCCACGTTTCCGAACGTTCCGGCGAGCGGCAACGTGAAGGCATTCCGATCGAAATATCGGCCCGTCGTCCGGAACGCGTCCGTACCCAAAACCACCGGCCCGCTAAAGGCTGGATTCCGGTTAGGTACGTCGGGATTCTGGGTATCGCCGGTTCCAGAAATATTCTGGCCAGCCGTTGGCGTGAAGGGGAATCCGCTCTCCGCGGTGACGCTGCCATTCCACTGCCAACCGCCGATCAGTTTGTCCGCCGCGCCGGTCGCTCCCGCTCCGAATTGCTGGCCACGGCCAAACGGCAATTGGTAGGTAAAGTTGGCATTGAACTGATGCTTGAGGCTGTAGGCCCCCAGTCCCCTGTTCATATTCAAGTCAAAAGGATTCAAGACGGTCGGAGGCTCATTCGCGCCGGAGGTAGCCAGGAAAGCGGACTCGATATCCAGGAGTTTCGAAAAGGTGTAATTGGCCTTGAAAGCGAGTCCGTGGGTGGCGCGCTTGGTCAGCGAGACTGATCCCGAATGGTAGCTGCTGGTGGTGTTATAGAACCAGCTCTGCATGGGGCCCACAAAGCGATTCGGCCGCATGGTGAGCTTTGTGGTACCAGTCGTAACGAAGGCAACAGGGGGCGTGGCGGGCAGGTACGTCATGCCCTGCGGTACTTTCGGGCACGGCGTAGTGCCGCCGCATAAGGGGACCACTCCATTCATTCCTGTTGCATTGATTCCGCCACTGTAGCATCCCGTCGGGTCGGAACAAAGCTGCGGCACGGCCATATTCAGGTCCTCCGCGCCCACCACGTGGTAGGCCTCGCTGCCGACATAGCTCAACTCCACCATCAGGTTTTGCGTGATAGCCCGTTGTACCGTAAGCGACCACTGCTGGAGGGTCGGCGTGTGCATGAACGGATCCAGACCTCCGGGGGAAAAGATCGAGCAGTTCGTACCGGCATCGGCGAGCGTATGGCAACTGGGCGGAGGCTGCGTTCCGAAGGGTATCGTACCGACGATAGAAAGCAGCCCTTTGCCTGTTATCGTCAGCCGCGAATTGAAAGGCGGATCGGCGTTGAGCCGGTGCGCGAGATTGTCTTGCAGGTCGTTGTAAATTCCAAAGCCGGCCCGCACCGACCACTTCCCTGAGCCCGTCGGATCCCAGGCCAAGCCGACGCGCGGCTCCCACAGCATTCGGGCGTTATTCTTAAGAAACGCCGAAGAATCGATTCGCGGGTCTGTTTGGACGATCCCGTTGGCATCGTACACGTAATTGGCAGCGTGTCCCTGGGCCTCGTTCCATCCGCTGGTCATCTCCTCGCGCACGCCCAGACGCAAACTGAAATTGGGTTTGAGCTTGATTTCATCCTGGGCATACAAGCCTGTTTCGGTGGAGCGGAAGTAGAGCGGCTGCGGGTTTGAGGCCGCAAGAAACTGCTTTGGGGAATCCTGGAGGAATGCTAGGAGTGTGTCATAGTTGGCGGTTCCTGCCGTAAACTGAGCATTCCCGATCTGGTTTTGCTGGATTCGCTGGATCCACACACCTGCACTCCAAGCGTGGTTGCCTCTCGTGATGTGGATGTCATCGGCCCCAGTGACGTGATTTCTCGTGTCGCGGCTGGGGCTGTTGCCGGTCGGCTGCGCCAAGCCTGCCGCGACGACGGTGGCCGTCCCGCCTCCAATGGTGATCGAACCGGGATTCGTTCCCGGCAGAAAGATCAAGTTCGCCGGAATGGAATATCCGGGAGCGGGAACGTTTACTTGAGTCCCCCAGGCGCGCGAGAACCCCAGGGTGGCGACGTTCACGATGGTATTTGAGAAAATATGCGTCTCCTGCAAGCTCGCCAAATATGAGCGTTGGGTCGTGAGCGTGGTGAAAACTGGGTCAGCAGGCGGCGCACCCCTGCGCCCGTCGTCTCCATTGAAATTGGCCGAGAAGGAGTCCTTGCCAGACAGGGTGGCGTCAAAACGCAGCAGGCCAAAATCTTCCCGGACGCTTCGCAAGGGCTGGCCGACGGACTGGGCGGTTCCGGTAGGCAGACCTGAAGGATCGAGCAATTCCGGCTCATTGGGCGCCGGCCAGAAGTAGTTGGCGTAGGGCAGCATGCCTGGCTGGAGTGTGCCTGTAGAATTGGTAGCGGGGATAAGAGTAGCAGGATTTGGGCAGGGACCATCGGCGGTTTTGAGTCTGACAAGATAGCACGGAAGGTTGCCTAGCCGAGCCTGCGCGTCCGGCACGTTGGCGACGACAGGCACGTTCCAGCGCTCCCGAAATCCCTCATAGTTTCCAAAGAGGAATGCTTTGTCCTTCTTCAGCGGGCCTCCCAGTTCTCCTCCGAATTGATTCCGCCTGAAGGGCCCCTTGACGGGATCGAAGTACTGCTTCGCATCCACAGCGTCGTTGCGCAGATATTCGAATAACGCTCCGTGCAACTGATTCGTTCCCGAAGAGGAGACCACCACGACCTGCGCGCCGGCCCGTTTTCCGTACTCCGCGCCATAGGTATGCTGGATGACGTTGTATTCCCGAACCGCGTCCACCCCGAGCAACTGCCCACTGGACCCCGACGGCGTGATGAACTGGCCGGTGGCGTTAGCGCCAATGTAGTCCACTCCGTTCAACATGAATCGGTTGGTTTCCGGCCGCTTGCCCGCCACGGAAAAAGACGTCCAGGCGCCGTTGTTGATATTGGAACGGTTGTCCACCGTGCCCACGTTCAGCGTCAAGAGCTGGTCAAAGCTGCGCCCATTTAGCGGCAACTCCTTGATCTGTTGCTCGGTGATGACTCCGGACGTCGAGGTCGTCGTCGTGTTCACCAGGGGAGCCGCCTCGGTCACCGTGACCTGCTGCACGATGCTTCCCACCTGTAACGTCAAATTCACCACGGCTTCTTGAGCCACGACGAGGTTAATTCCGCGCCGCACTTCCCGCTGGAATCCCATTTTTTCTGCCGTCAGCTCATACTCGCCCACCGGGAGCGACGCGATACTGTAATTACCGCCCAGGTCAGCCTCTACCGCGCGTGACAGGCCGGTCTCCAGGTGCCTGAGGGTAACCATGGTGCCGGGCAACACAGCGCCTGAGGTGTCTGTAACTGTGCCCGTGACGGCCGCTGTAAAGCCCTGGGCAAAGACCAAGCACTTACCCAATACGATCAAGCCGACCAATGGAATGAGAGCAGCTACCCATCTTGACCGCGCGAAGGGCCTTCTTCCGGTCCTGTTTACCATGGCTCCTCCTTGTAGGACGTAACTGCTTAAGCCGGCCCGGCCGCAGCCGAGCTACCGGCCGGCACCCCAGCGAATTACTGAGGCAAGTGCCTAAAGTTTATGAACGTTCCCAGTTCGGTGGCCCCGTATTGCCCTTCGGCTCAAGGAATCCTCATCGCGCACCCCAAGTCGGTGACGACACCGGAAAATCCGGAGAGAACCTAGCCCTTTTTGCTGTGTTCGTCTCCGACGGTTGATCGGAGTTCTACGCTCCTTTGCCGAGCTTGTCAAGGGATGATGGTATCGAAAAACCGTAGTAGGGGTGTCGCGGTCAGGCGTTCGGGACACGCGGCGGAATTTTTGCGAAGCGTGGGCGCGAGGCGCCCAGAAACAACTTAGTTCACTCGCAAGGGGCGCGGGTGTATAAAGTGCGGAAGCGAGGTTTCCGCAACATGAGCTATTTTCGAAGTGCAAGGCTTCCTGGTTCGGGCGCGATGCTATGCTTGTTCACCGTGGCGTTCGGCTTGCTGGCCACCGGAGCGGCGAGGGCGCAAACGGCGCAGCCGCTCGTCGACGAGAAGACGCTCACGCGGGTTTCCGAGCACGTGTACGCGCTAGCGGGATGGCCGAACGTTGGGATTGTGGTGGGGAGCCGCGGGACGCTGGTGATCGATACGGGGCTGGGCGCGCGCAACGGCGCAACGGTGGTGCGCGTGGTGCAAAGGCTGGCGAAAGGCCCGAATCTCTACCTCACGACCACGCACTATCACTCCGAGCACACCACGGGGGAACAGGCGTTCCCGCCGAATACGGTGCTGATTCGGCCCACAGTGCAGCAGCAAGAGCTGATTCAGCGGCTCCCGGCACATATGGCGCGCTTCCGCGAAATGTCCCAGCAGAACAAGGATTTGCTAGCGGACGTGAAGCTTCGCACGCCGGATATTCTTTTTGACGGGCTCTTTGACGGAGAGATGAAGCTCGATCTGGGCGGCGTAACGGCCCGGTTATTCTGCCTGGGGCCGGCGCACACCCAGGGGGACATGCTGATCTTCGTTGAAGAGGACAGCGTGCTGATCCCTGGAGACATCGTGGAGAGCAGGCTCTTTCCCATCATGCCGGAAGAGGCGACCATGAAAGGATGGATTGCCGTTCTGGATAAGCTCGAGCCGCTCAAGCCGCGGCTGATTGTGCCGGATCACGGAGAACTCGGAGACGGCTCGTTGATCGCGAAGCAGCGTGCGATGCTTCAGGAGCTACAAGGGCGCGCGCTCGAACTCAAGCGCGAGGGCAAGTCCGCGGAGGAAGCCGGGAAGCTGCTGACGGCGGAGCTGCATGCGAAGCATCCGGATTATGCGCAGGTAGAGCGCATTGCGGCCGACGTGAAGCTCGTCTACGCAGAAGCTCAGTAGCCAGAGGCAAATCGGGCGCTGGAGTAAGGCCGTGGAGACAGCGGGGCCAAGGACTGTTTTGGGGTTCCTACATACGGTCTAGTGCAAGCGTCCCAAGCAATTTAACGGCGATACCGTAATATCTGTTTTCGAGGGGATCCACCCTTTTCACCACCGCAATATAATCCCGGTTGATAGCGCCTGGAGTCGTGGAATACGGAAAAGTGACGAAAAGGCGCATGCCTTGTTCATAGAGGGTCTCGGTCGTAAAGAAATAAACCCCGTCGCGGCATACGTTTACGGTGTGCAAGGCCTCTTCGAGAGAACCATCCTGGGGCGACGAATGGCGTACGTAGATAGGAATATTCGTCTGGTGCCGGCTCCTGCGGCGTCGCTCGTGGGTGTGGGTCATGGCAAGTGGAGATTCGCACTTCCGAGGCAGAGATGCCAATGAACCGATTTGCCCAAACTCATGGTACTTGCGTACTGCATCCGAAGTGGCGCCCCGGGAGAGCAGGATGCCGTTCCACAAGCTCTGTTCGATTGGCTTCCGCATGCTGGGTGTTTCCGCCATGCAGGCGACGGATAGCGGGATTATCAGAAAGGGAGATCGCCGGCCGCGCTTCAGTCCGTGGCGGAGTGGACGTGGGTGGCCGGTTCGGGGGCGGTGTCGAGGCGGCGCAGGCGCTTGCCGCCGCTGATCCAGGCGCGGAAGCGATCAAGATACAGATAGACCACCGGAGTGGTGTACAGGGTAAGCATCTGGCTGACGATCAAGCCTCCGCAAATGGCGATACCCAGCGGCCGGCGTACTTCCGCGCCGTTGCCCCGGCTGATGGCGATGGGAACGGCGCCTAACAGTGCGGCCATGGTGGTCATCATGATGGGCCGGAATCGCAGCAGGCAAGCCTGGTAGATGGATTGTTCCGGGCTATTGTCTTCGTTGCGTTCGGCCTGGATGGCGAAATCGATCATGAGAATGGCGTTTTTCTTCACAATGCCGATGAGCAGGATGATGCCAATCAAGGCGATGATATCGAGCTGGCTATTCGTGACCAGGATGGCCAGCAGCGCTCCCACGCCGGCCGAAGGCAGCGTGGACAGGATGGTAAGCGGGTGGACATAGTTTTCATAGAGGATTCCGAGGACGATGTAGACGGTGGCCAAGGCGGCGAGAATCAAAAGCGGTTCGGTGGAGAGCGAGGCCTGGAAGGCTTGCGCCGTGCCCTGGAAGCCCCCCTGAATGCTGACGGGCAAACCTATCTTGCGCTCGACGTCCTGAATAGCGGTCACGGCGTCTCCGAGGGGAACGTCCGGCGCCAGGTTGAATGTGATGGTGACCGCGGGAAATTGTCCCTGATGAGCGATGGCCAGCGACGTGTTTGATTGCTGGTAGTGCGTAAAGGCGCTGAGCGGAACGGTCTGTCCAGTAGAAGAACGCACGTAGATATTGTTGAGCGCGTCCGGACTTTGCTGGAATTTGGGATCGATCTCCATCACCACGTGATATTGATTGATGCCTTTGTAAATCGTGGAGACTTGCCGCTGGCCAAAGGCGTCGTAGAGCGCGTTATCGATGGTGTTGGCCGTTATGCCCAAGCGCCCGGCGGTGGCGCGGTCGATCACCAACTCGGCTTGCAATCCGCGATGCTGCAAGTCCGTGTTGACATCCCGAAGCTGGGGCGTCGTTCGGAGCTTTTGTTCCAAGATCGGAGCCCAAGTCATGAGATCCTTCAGATTATCGCCCTGCAGCGTGTATTGATATTGGGCGTTCCCGGCCCGGCCACCGATTTGCACGTCCTGCACGGCTTGGAGGAAGAGTGTTGCTCCGGGGACCTGGGCCAGGCGGGGCCGCAAACGGTTGATCACCTGGTCGGCACTGACCTTTCGCTCCGAGAGCGGCTTGAGGGTGATATTGAGGTTGGCCGTGTTCGCCCTGCCAATGAAGCCGGCGACCACATCGACCGCCGGATCGCTTCTGACGATATCGACGTATTGGATGAGCTTCTGGCTCATGGATTGGAACGAAATATCCTCGGGTCCGCGGGCATTTCCGTTCAAGCGGCCGGTGTCCTGCTGGGGGAAAAAGCCCTTGGGAACGACGATGTATAAGTAAACCGCGAGACAGACCGTGCCGAGAGTTATCCCCAGGACGAAGCGTTGATGGTCCAGCACCCATCGGAGACTGCCGCCATAGACTTCATAAAACAGTTCGAAAGTGCGCTCGCTGGCGCGGTAAAACCAATTGTGCTTGCGCCGTTTTTCTTCCGGCTTCAGAAGCTTGGCGCACATCATGGGCGTAGTGGTGAGTGAAACAATCATGGAGATGGCCACGGCCACACTCAAGGTGACAGCGAATTCGCGGAACATGCGGCCAATGATGCCGCCCATCAAGAGAATGGGGATGAATACGGCCATGAGAGAAGTGCTCATCGATAGCACGGTAAAACCGATCTCGCGCGAGCCTTCGAGCGCTGCTTGGAGCGGGGCCATGCCTTTCTCGATGTAACGGGTGATGTTTTCGATCACCACGATGGCATCGTCCACCACAAAACCCGTGGAGATGGTCAAGGCCATGAGGGAAAGGTTATCTATGGAATAGCCGGCCAAATACATGACCCCGAAGGTGCCCACCAATGAGAGAGGCACGGCGATGCTGGGAATGGACGTGGCCCAAATACTGCGGAGAAAGAAAAAGACGACAAAAATGACCAGAGTGACCGAGATAATGAGGGTCACTTCGATATCGTGGACGGAAGCACGAATGGTGATCGTGCGGTCCTGCGAAACGCTGATTTGGATGGATGGCGGAATCGAGGCTTGGAGCAGCGGCAAGAGAGCGCGCACACGGTCCACGGTGGCAATTGTATTTGCCGATGGCTGGCGATAGAGCTGGAGTAAGACAGCGCGTCTGCCATTCACTGTGCCGGCATTACGGCTGTTTTGCTGGCCGTCAAGGACGTTGGCGACGTCGGAGAGGCGCACCGGCGCGCCGTGTTGGTAGGCAATAATCAGCGGCGCATACTCGCGGGCGACAAAAAGCTGGTCATTATCGGTGAGGAGGGAGGCATTATCCTGGTTGGACAGGGAGCCTTTCGGGGAATTCGCATTCGCCTGGGCAAGCGCTGCGCGCACCTGATCGAGGCCTACGCCCAGCTTGCTGAGGAGCATGGGGTTGATTTCTACGCGGACCGCGGGTTGCGAACTGCCACCGACGTTAACCTGACCGATACCATCGATCTGTGCGATTTTCTGAGCAAGGATCGAATCCGCTACGTCGAACATCTGCTGCTGAGTGGCGGTTTCTGAGGTAAGCGCCAGCACCATGACCGGGGATTCGGCGGGATTGACCTTGCGCCAGTTTGGATTGTTGGGCAGGTTGGCGGGCAATTGCCCGCGAGCTGCATTGATGGCCGCTTGCACGTCACGTGCCGCACCATCGATATCGCGGCTCAATTCGAATACCAAAACAATGAACGTGGAGCCGAGCTGGCTATTCGAAGTCATCTGGGTAATGCCCGCGATGCGACCGAACATGCGCTCGAGCGGAGTGGCCACGGCGGTGGCCATTGTCTCCGGGCTGGCGCCCGGGAGATTAGCGGAGACCATAATGACCGGGTAGGTCACCTCAGGCATGGAGGCCACAGGAAGCATGCGAAAGGCCAGCGCGCCGGAAAGCAGCAGGGCGGCGGTGAGCAGCGAAGTGGCTACCGGACGGCGAATGAATGGGGCGGAGATGTTCATCGCTGGACTCTGTTTAAACGCCCGCTCACCGCGGGCTAAACCCTTTTCAGCTAATCGCCGGGCTGCGGAGCGTCCAATCGCCCGTGGACAGGTTGAGCTCGGCGAAAGTGGCCGGCCAAGCGATCAAACCAGATGTACACCACCGGAGTGGTGTACAGCGTGAGTAATTGGCTAATCAGTAAACCTCCAATGATGCAAATGCCCAGTGGCTGGCGCAGCTCCGAACCGGTGCCGCGACCTACAGCCAGCGGCAAAGCCCCAAACAATGCGGCCATAGTCGTCATCATGATGGGCCGGAAGCGTAACAGGCAGGCCTGATAAATGGCTTCGTCGGGCGCCAGATGTTCGCCTCGTTCGGCTTCGAGAGCGAAATCAATCATCATGATGGCGTTCTTCTTCACGATACCGATCAAGAGGATGATTCCGATCAGCGCGATTACGCCCAAGTCGAGATGAAAGAGCTGCAAGGCGAGAATGGCGCCCACTCCCGCCGACGGCAGAGTCGAGAGGATCGTCAGCGGATGAATGTAACTTTCGTACAAGACCCCCAGCACAATGTAGACCGTCACGACGGCAGCCAGCAGCAACCAAGTCTCATTGGCCAGCGAATTACGGAACGCGGCGGCCGTGCCTTGAAAACTAGCGGCGATGCTCTGGGGCATGCCGATTTCGCGCTCGGCGTCTTCGATCTCCTGAACGGCGTCGCCCAGGGAAGCTCCCGGAGCGAGATTGAAAGAGACCGTGGTGGAGGGGAACTGGCCCTGGTGATTGAGTGTGAGTGACGCGGTGTTCGGCTCGAAATGCGTGAAGGCGCTCAGGGGCACCTGTTCTCCCGTATTGGACTTGACGTACAGACTCCTGAGCGCGTCCGGGTTTTGGCGGAATCCAGGCGCCACTTCCAAAACCACGTGGTATTGGTTGATCTGCGTGAACATGATGGAGACGAGGCGCTGTCCGAAAGCGTCGTATAGGGTGTTATCAATGGTCGCTGTGGTCACGCCAAGCCGCGAAGCGGTATCGCGATCCACGATCAAATCTTCTTCCAGGGCATGATTCTGCTGATCGGTGGCGACGTCCCGCAGATTAGGCAGCGCCTGCAGTTTTTGCACGAACAAGGGCACCCAGGTGGCCAATTCGTTGGCATCGGCGGCCTCCAGGCTGTACTGATACTGCGTGCGGCTTACGCGATCTTCCACGGTGAGGTCCTGCACGGCCTGCATGTACAACGTGATTCCCTCCACGGGTTGCACGCTGTCCGAGAGCCGACGGATGATTTGCGTGACATCGTCCGACCGTTCATCGCGAGGCTTGAGATTAATCTGGATGCGCCCGCTGTTCGGGGTCATGTTGGTGCCGTCCACGCCGATAAATGAGGACAGGCTCACCACATCGGGATCTTGCAAAATTACCCGCGCAAGTTGCCTCTGCTTTTCCGACATACCCTCGAACGACGTGGTCTCCGGGGCTTGCGAGACGCCCAGGATGACTCCGGTATCCTGTACCGGGAAAAAGCCTTTGGGCACAACGATGTACATATATAAAGTTAAAACCAGCGTACTCAGCGTCACGAATAGCGTGATGGTCTGGTGCCGCAGCACGGCGCGAAGGGTGGAGGCATAGCGATCAATCACCCACTGCCACCAGCGTTCCGAGATTCGATAGAAGGCCCCCTGCTGGGACAAGGGACGATGGCGCAGCAGCTTGGCACACATCATGGGGGTCAGCGTGAGCGACACGCCCGCGGAAATCAGAATGGCCACGCTCAGGGTGATGGCAAATTCGCGGAACAAGCGTCCCACGATATCGCCCATGAAGAGCAGCGGAATAAGTACGGCGATGAGCGATACCGTCAGCGAAATAATCGTGAAACCGATCTGCCCGGAACCCTTGAGAGCGGCGTCAAGAGGTGCATACCCGTCTTCCAGAAAGCGGTCGATATTCTCGATCATGACGATGGCATCGTCCACGAGGAAGCCGGTAGAGATCGTGAGGGCCATCAGGGAGAGGTTGTCGAGCGAAAATCCAAGCAGATACATCGCCGCGAATGTGCCTACGATGGACAAGGGAACGGCCACGCTGGGAATTACCGTAGCCGAAAGGTTGCGCAGGAACAGAAAAATGACCATGACGACCAGGGCCACCGTCAGTATCAATTCGAATTGCACATCTTTAACCGAAGCGCGAATCGTGGTGGTGCGGTCCGTCAGAATGGAAACCTGAACGGCAGGCGGCAGAGAGGCCTTGAGGGTCGGCAAAAGCGCTTCGATGCGGTCAACGACGCTGATGATGTTGGCGCCGGGCTGCCGCTGAATATTGAGGATCACGGCCGGAGTGTCATTGAACCAAGCGGCTTGGCTGATGTTTTCGACGCTATCAATTACGTTAGCGACGTCTTGGACGCGGACGGGCGCGCCGTTCTTATATCCGAGGATGATGGGCTTGTATTGCGCGCTGTTGAAGATCTGATCGTTAGCGCCAATCGTATAAGCCTGCCGCGGGCCATCGATATTGCCCTTGGCCTGGTCCACGTTGGCCGCGGCCAAGGCTGCACGCAAGTCTTCCAGGCTCAAACCAAAGGAGGCCAGGGCCGTGGGATTGGCCTGCACCCGCACAGCCGGTTTCTGGCCGCCGCTGATGGTCACCAAGCCGACTCCCGGGAGCTGTGAAATCTTTTGCGCCAGCGTGGTATCGGCCAAGTCCTCCACCTTTTGCAGCGGCATGGTGTCGCAGCTCAACGCCAAAGTCAGGATTGGGGCGTCGGCCGGATTCACTTTGCTGTAAATGGGCGGATTCGGCAGGTCCGTGGGAAGAAACGTGCCTCCCGCATTGATGGCGGCCTGCACCTGCTGTTCAGCAACATCGATGTTTTGATCGAGATCGAACTGCAGCGTGATCAATGACGCCCCGAAAGTGCTGGTCGAGGTCATCTGCTTCAGCCCCGGTACCTGTCCGAATTGCCGTTCCAGAGGGGCCGTGACCGAAGAAACGATCACGCTGGGACCGGCGCCGGGATAAAACGTGAGCACCTGAATAGTGGGGTAATCCACCTGCGGCAGCGCGGAAACCGGCAACTGGCCATAGGCGACAAAGCCGGCGAGCATTATGGCAGCCATCAAAAGCGTGGTGGCTACCGGGCGGAGAATGAAAATACGAGACGGACTCATTGCTGATTACGGCGATTCCTGTTGCCCGTTCGATATCCTTGAGAATTATCGGATTGGCCGCTCGGCTGATTGCCCTGTGCATTAGGGGCTGCGAACGACTGAGAGCCGGCTGGAGGTTGGAATTGGGGGCGTGGTGACGCAGGGAAACTTTGAGGCGCGGGATTATCGGTGTGTGGGTTCGCCGGATTGGTCGTGGCATTGGACCGCGTATCCGGCCGCGGCTCGACGCGCACTCCGGCGCGCAAGCGATCCTGCCCATCAGTAACCACGAGATCGTTGGGAGAAATGCCGTTCTGGATCGAAGCCAGAATGCCCTCGGTTATGCCGAGAGTGACGGGCACGACCTCAGCCGTGTTATCGGATGGCTTCACGCGATAGACGAAGGTGCCCTGATCGCCGCGCTGAACCGCGGCAACCGGGATAATCGTGGCATTCTTCTTGACGTCGATCAGCAGGCGCGCATTGACGAATTGATTGGGCCACAGAGAGCGATCCTTATTGTCGAAGACGGCTTTCAATCGGAAGGTGCCGGTGGTCTGGTCGATCTGGTTGTCGATCGTGAGCAAAGTGCCCGCGGCGATTTCCGTTCCATCGTCGCGGCTCAGGGCCTTTACTTGCAGTGTCGCGCCGGATCGCATCCGGCCATTTACGGCCGGCAAGCTATCCTCAGGCAAGGTGAAGATCACGGCAATGGGCTGCATTTGCGTGATCACGAGAAGGCCGTTCTGGTCTGAGGCGTGAACGATGTTGCCCGGATCAACGAGCCGCAAGCCTACTCGTCCATCGATCGGGGATGTGATATGCGCATAGTCGATATTGAGTTTGGCGTTATCAATCTGGGCTTGATCGGCTCCCACCGCTGCCTGAAGCTGATTGGTGAGGGCTACCTGCGTATCATACTGCTGCTGCGGAATAATTCCTTGTTTGATGAGCTGGTCATAGCGCTGGGCATTTAGTTTTGCGTCCGCGAGCTGCGCCTGATCTTTGGCGAAGTTTGCCTGAGCCTGCGCTAGGGCCACCTCGTACGGTCTGGGATCTATGATCGCCAGTAAATCGCCCTTATGTACCTCCTGGCCCTCCTTGAAGAGGACCTGCATCATCTGGCCGTCCACACGGCTTTTCACCGTAACCGTATTAAATGCCTGCACTGAGCCAAGGCCGTCCAGATAGACAGGCAGATCACGGCGCTGCGCCGCGGTTACGGCGACGGGAACGCGCGCGTTGAGATCGCCATTGCGGTCGCCCCGGCCGCGGCCGGCGGCTGCAGTGGTCTGGGGCTTGTGGGTAGTGCGGTAGAGGAAAAAGCCTCCCGCCAAAACGGCGATCAGAATAAGGATACCGATGGGACGAGCGGAAGAGCGCTTGTTGCCGAAGTTCATGACCCTCTCAAATGGCTGACTTCGAGTTATTATGATTTAGATCCGGATCAGGTGAGCGCTTCGAGCCGCACCCTTCTCTGCGGATCCAAGCAATCTGCCCACCTTCATCCAGGGTAGAGTGCGCCCGGCTATCTTCAGTGTAGCAGACAATATTATGCCAATCTTTTAGACGAGCGATAGGGCCGGATCGTTACGCGGAAGGCACCCGCAATGGTTTCGTTGTTATCCTCTCCCTGGTCAGGGTGCAGCAGACCGATTGACATCGGGGTGGCAGGGGCCATGGGCAGCGTGTCGGGCGATTTCGGCTGGCGAGCTAGAATTTGCTGCATAAACACTACTTATAGTAGCTGCCAGAAACATAAATTGGACTCGCGATGAGAAAATCTGCTATTTACGAGAGATACGCAAGCAGCAAAAGAGTGCGCAGATGATGAACGAGGAATCTTCCCATAGCGCAGCGCCACGGAAGCTCAGCGGCGCGGAGATTATCTGGGAATGCCTAGAGCGCCTCGGCGTCGAGCACGTCTTCGGATATCCCGGGGGCGCCATTCTGCCGACCTACGATGCCCTGACCAAGTCGAAGGTCCACCATGTGCTGGTGCGGCATGAACAGGGCGCCACGCACATGGCCGACGGATACGCGCGGGCGAGCGGCCGGGTGGGTGTAGCGCTGGCGACGTCGGGTCCCGGGGCGACCAATATGGTCACGGGAATCGCGACGGCGATGATGGATTCGTCTCCCATCGTGTGCATTACGGGGCAGGTGGGCAGCGCGGTTCTGGGAAGCGACGCCTTCCAGGAGACGGACATCACCGGCATCACTCTTCCCATCACCAAGCACAATTATCTGGTGACGCGCGCCGACGAAATCGCCGTCAGCCTGCGCGAAGCCTTCCACATCGCGGCTTCCGACCGGCCGGGTCCCGTGCTCGTGGACATCACCAAAGACGCGCAGCTTGGTTCCTGTGAATTCGATTGGGATGCGGCCGCGCCCCGGGAGCACCGGCAAATGCCCGATTTCTTTCCCGCTCCCGCGAAACTGGATGAGGCGGCCGCGTTGATCAATGAATCGCAGCGCCCCGTGATCCTGGCGGGACATGGCATCATTCTCTCCGGTGCTGGGGAAGAGGTCCGCCGGCTGGCGGAAACAGCCGATATTCCCGTGGCCTTGACGCTGCTCGGGCTGGGCGCTTTCCCCGCTTCGCATGCTCTGAATCTGGGAATGATGGGCATGCACGGCGAAGCCTGGGTGAATCAGGCCATTCAGGAATCTGATCTTTTGATTGCGCTGGGTATGCGCTTCGACGACCGCGTGACCGGCAAGCTCAACACCTATGCGCAAAAAGCCAAGAAAATTCACGTGGAGATTGATCGGGCGGAGATCAACAAGAATGTGCACGTGGACGTGCCGTTGATCGGCGACCTGCGCGAAATCCTCCACCGGCTGCTCCCACTGGTGAAAGCGAACCGGCATTCGGAATGGTGGTCGCAGGTCCATGTGTCGAAGCAGGATTCGGCGGTGCGCGACATCCAGAACCTTCCCGATAGCGGCCACCTTTACGCCGCGCATGTGATTAACGACCTCTGGCGCGAGACGCAGGGGGACGCCGTCATTGTTACCGACGTCGGCCAGCACCAGATGTGGGAGGCGCAGTATTACCACCACGAAAAGCCGCGCTCGTTGATCACGTCCGGCGGCCTGGGAACAATGGGATTTGCATTGCCGGCGGCAATCGGGGCGAAGTTTGCCCGGCCGGAGGCAGAAGTTTGGGTCGTGGCCGGAGACGGCGGCTTTCAGATGACTATGGCCGAACTGGCGACCATTGTTCAGGAAAAGCTGAACGTCAAAATCGCCATCATCAACAACGGCTATTTGGGCATGGTCCGGCAGTGGCAGGAATTTTTCTATGAAGGCCGGTACGCGGGAACACCATTGCTGAGCCCCGATTACGTGAAACTGGCCGAGGCTTACGGAATTCCCGGGCTCATGGTGACGGAGCGCTCACAGGTCGTGCCGGCGCTGCATACGTCGCGTTTTCATGCCGGAGCGGCCTTGATCGATTTTCGCGTGGAACAGGAAGATTCGGTCTACCCCATGGTGCCCGCGGGGGCCGATTTGCACGCCATGATCCGGCGGCCCACTCCTCTGGTGGAAAGGCCGACGGATGACTGAGCGCGAAAAACCGCACACATTCGTCGTCTATGTGGAGAACAAGCCGGGCGTTCTCAACCGCATTGCCTCGCTCTTCCGGCGCCGCGGATACAACATCGAATCGCTGGCCGTCGGACATACCGAGCGTCCCAACATTTCGCGCATGACCATCGTCTCCTCGATCGGGGAAGGGGCGGCCCACCGCGTGGAGGCGAATATCTACAAGCTGGTGAGCGTGCTGTCGGTGGAAGACGTCACGCACGCCACCACGATTTCGCGGAGCCTGGCGTTGATCAAAGTAGAGGCCGCGGAGGAGTCGCGGCACCGGCTGATGGAGATTGTGCGCGTTTTCCGGGCGCGCGTGGTGGATCTGGCCCCGCGCTCCTTAGTCATTGAAATTACCGGGGCAGAGGATAAAATCCACGCTCTGGTGGACGTGCTGCGCCCCTTCGGAATTGTGGAGATGGTGCGCACGGGCCAGGTGGTCATGAGGCGCGGGGTGCAGGAACGCGCAAATGAGAGTGCCTCGCCGAAGGCCGCGCAGGGTGACACTCGGCAGAGCGAGCGAAAAACAGGCTCAGAACTGACCGGCGCGAATGCGCTCGTCGAGGCGGAGCGCCCCGGCTCCGTCTGAATGGGCCCGAATCATCAAGGAGCAAAAGAATGGCTACGATTCATCATGACGATGCCGCAGACCTCTCTCTGATTCAGGCCAAGAAAATCGCCATTATCGGATACGGTTCGCAGGGCCACGCACACTCCCTGAATTTGAGGGACAGCGGCTGCACCGTCTGTGTTGGGCTGCATCCGCAGAGCAAGTCGCGGCAGAAAGCGGTCAGCGCGGGCCTTACGGTGAAATCCAATGCCGATGCCGCCGCATGGGCCGACGTCATCATGCTGCTCGCGCCCGATACCACACAGCCGGCCATATACGAAAAAGAGGTCGCGCCAAGTCTTTCCGCCGGCAAAATGCTGATGTTTGCTCACGGGTTCAACATTCGCTATGGAACGATTCACCCTCCCAAAAATGTCGACGTGACCATGATTGCGCCCAAGGCGCCGGGACATCGCGTGCGCGAGGTGTTCGCCGAAGGCGGAGGGACGCCGGCTTTGCTGGCCGTGCATCAAGACGCCACGGGCAAGGCCAAGCAGCTTGCGCTCTCCTATGGCAAAGCCATTGGCGCAACGCGCGCGGGCGTTATGGAGACGACATTCACCGAGGAGACGGAAACCGATCTCTTCGGCGAGCAAGCCGTGCTCTGCGGCGGCATCAGCGCGCTGATGAAAGCGGGATTCGATACGCTGGTGGAGGCGGGCTATCAGCCGGAAGCCGCCTATTTCGAGTGCGTGCACGAAATGAAGCTGATCGTGGATTTGATCTATCAGGGCGGGCTCAATTACATGCGCTATTCCATCAGCGATACCGCCGAATGGGGCGACTATATTGCCGGCCCGCAGATCGTCAACGCTGAAACCCGCCGCACGATGAAGGAATTGCTGCGCAGGATTCAGAACGGCGAAATGGCGCGGGACTGGATCGCGGAAAACGAAACCGGCCGTAAGCGATTCATGGAGATGCGCCGCAAAGAACAGCACTTGCTGGTGGAACAGGTTGGCGAACGGCTGCGCGCGCTGATGCCGTTCCTGAATCCGGTGAAGGTCGCGACCGAGCCGCCGAACGCCGCGGTGGGCGCGAAGCCGTAAAGTTCCATTTTTCTTCTAATCCAGAGGAAAGAGAGATTCCTCGCCCGCTGCTAGAAGCATTCGGGCGCAAACTGCGCGCCCGAGAGCGGTCTAGGAATGACCAATCCTTTTTTCCTCTGATTCGGAGCCATCAACTCTTAGGCAGCAATGACTGACACTGCAACGCGTCTCAACAAGCGAAGCCGGCTGGTAACGGAAGGCATTGAACGCACACCCAACCGCGCCATGCTGCGCGCCGTGGGCTTCGGCGACGGCGATTTCGACAAGCCGATCATCGCCGTGGCCAATGGTTACAGCACCATCACGCCCTGCAA
>WNGR01001450.1_pt1 | contig 36218 bp, 37 predicted proteins | sample 5407581 | NCBI WGS metagenome assembly WNGR01 (sample SAMN13153383, study PRJNA577476) | soil metagenome | isolation source: 80 cm soil or saprolite under Garry oak tree replicate 2 | place: USA:California | collected 2016-06-15 | reverse complement strand
GATCAGTTCGGCCACTTCCGGAGCCCGCCGCTCCAGCGTTTGCAGCCCGCGCGGCAAGAAAGAACGCTTGCGCGTGCGTCGCACTCGCAGCCGAATCGAGCCCAGCGGGGTCACATAGTCCCGCTCGTAGCAGCCGTTGGATTCGCGGCGCCGCCCATGAAGTCCAACGGCCCGTCTTCTACGCCATCGCCATCATCATCACGGCCTATGTGCCGATCTTTACATTGCAAAGAGTGGAGGGGCGCCTCTTCAGGCCGATGGCGTGGACGGTGGCATTCGCTCTGCTTGGCGCGCTGATTTTCTCGATGCTCATTGCGCCGGTGCTTTCCACGCTGTTTTTTCGCAGGGGAGTTCGCGAGTGGCACAACCGTGTGATGGCGTTCCTGATAGATCGTTATCGCAAGGCGGTGCGCGTGGCGATTGATCGCCGCATGTTGACTGGGGGGATCGGTGCGGGCGCGCTTTGTCTGGCCGTCTATCTTGCCTACAGCGGCGTCATCGGTTCCGAGTTTCTGCCCCATTTAGATGAAGGCGCGCTATGGGTGCGCGGCACGCTTGCTCCCAGCACAAGGCCGAGCGAAGGAATCCGAGTGGCAGACCAGGCCCGTATCGTGGTGTGCTCCTTTCCCGAGGTGCCGCAATGCACCAGCCAAGTCGGACGCCCAGATGATGGAACGGATACGACGGGTTTTTTCAACACCGAGTACTTTGCGGACCTGAAGCCCAAGGAAGAGTGGAGACCGGTGTTCCACCAGGACAAAGATGAATTGATCGCCGCCATGAATCGCGAACTGAGCAAAATTCCGGGTGTCGTGTGGGGTTTTTCTCAGCCGATTGAAGACAACATGGAAGAGGCGGTCAGCGGCGTCAAAGGGGAGCTGGCGACAAAGATTTACGGCGATGACTTGAACGTTCTGGAGCAAAAAGCGGATCAGATTGTGAAGGTCATGAGGCAAGTGAAAGGAATCGAGGACCTGGGAATCTTTCGCGTCCTCGGCCAACCCAATTTGAATTTCCAGGTGGACCGCGGCCAGGCCGCGCGCCACCAGATCAACGTCGCGGATGTACAAGATGCCATCCAAACCGCGGTGGGAGGCCATGCCCTCACCCAGGTGCTCCAAGCTGAGGCGAGATATGACCTGGTGATGCGTTACCTCCCGCAGTATCGCACGACCAAGGAAGCGCTCGAAAACATTCGCTTATTGTCCCCCTCGGGGGAGCGAGTCTCTCTCGCCCAGCTCTGCAAAATCCAGGAGCAGGATGGCGCTTCGGAGATCTACCGCGAGGGAAACGAGCGCTACGTGGCCATCAAGTACAGCGTGCGTGGGCGGGACCTGGGCAGCGCCGTAGAGGAAGCCATCAAGAAAGTAAACGCGCAGGTTCAACTGCCGCGCGCGTATCGCCTCGATTAGGAAGGTGAATACCAGAGTGAAAAGCGCGCCCAGGCGCGTCTGTTTCTGATCGTTCCGATCACCGTCTTGGCGATTTTTATGATCCTTTACTCGATGTTTCGTTCGTCGAAGTGGGCCGCGCTGATTCTCGCGACCGTAGCCATGGCCAGCATCGGTGGCTTAGTAGCCCTTCTGGTTACAGGCACTCATTTCAGCATCTCCTCGGGCGTGGGTTTTCTGGCGCTCTTCGGCGTCTCGGTACAGACGGGCGTGATCATGCTGGAGTACATCAATCAACTGCGTTCTCGAGGCCATAGCATCGTGGAGTCCGCGGTCGAGGGCGCGGTTCTGCGGCTTCGTCCGATCATAATGACGATGTTGGTGGCGACTCTGGGTTTGCTGCCCGCCGCGATGTCCCACGCCATCGGCTCGGACTCGCAACGGCCCTTCGCCATCGTCATCGTCGGGGGCCTGATGGTCAATTTGGCGATGAGTATTTTTATTCTGCCTACTCTTTACGTCTGGTTTGCCCGAGAGGGCGACAAACTCCCGGAACCGGAAGAATCTTTCGACGCTAAGCCGGGAGCCGTCTAATTCTAGGAAGTAGTCGAAAACATGCCGAGATCAGGCGCCGGCCGTTGCGATTCGAAGGCCTTGCGGGATTATGAAATGGGTTCTTCGGCGGCTTCCCGATTCTCGTTCGATGATGGAACCGTATCGGCTTCCTTTTGAATTCCAGGACGCCAATTCGAGAGGTTGTGGGCATAGAGGACGATGCACAGCAGATTGCCGGGAAGGAAGCCGTACTGTGCTGTCTGGACGCCGATGACGCAAATGACCAGGCTATTTACCGCTGCGATGATCCAGCCATACCACAATCGCTTTCCGATGAGAATCGTGGAGAGGATCGTCAGCAGGCAAGAAACATAGTCGAGATGAAGCATGTCTTTACGGGGCCCTTTCCGCGTTGATCCTGCACCCATTCTAAAAAAGGACTGCCAACGACCGATACTGTACGTCCGGGCAGGTAAGGTACAGTTGAAATCAAATTGGAACTGCGGATCGCGGCACCAACCAACCGCCTTTCTCGGATTTGCTTTTCTAGTGTGTAGGTCGAGTCAGGCGGAAGGAAAACGAGCGGAAAAAACTCAGACCGAGTCAGCACAATTGAGGCAAGACGTGGGCCACAGAATCGTTCTCGTTTGAATCGCCGGCCGACCCCGCAAAGCCAAGACACACATCGGCAACTTTACCTGTACTCCTGGCCGGGAGTGAAATCCCTCCTTTCGATCAGGGTATATGATTCGCCGCTCAGAACCCGGAAAAACTTGCTGGCCGTCGGATCGCTCTTTAGGCTTGATAGTACGAACCGCCGCCCAGCAAATGAGACGATCGAAACTCATCGTTCTGCTCCTCCTGGCCTCCCCGAGCGGTCTGTTCTCACGTCCTGCGCGTGCCCAGGATACGTCCGGAACGGCTTTCCTCGCGAGATGCAAACCGGGCAGTTCCGTACCCGGATATAAACGCCCCGGGTTATCGATAAGGGCTTACGCGCACTTCCCGTGCGGCAGTTCCGTGTACGTTTGGAACGCCACGGCCAAAGGGGCGCTCGTTCAGCAGGAAACTACTGTTGCTTATATTTCAAGCAAATACATTTTCGGCGCCGACACAAGAAACCAGGAGAGCCCAGCGGCTGTGCGGACCTTCTTGCAGGGCATAGCGGAAAGCCTGCAATGGCAGGATGCTTCTGCCATCGCTGCGCGCAGTCAGCTGGTGCGGAGCTGCCTGGCCACTCGAGGCTGTCGGGCGGAGGCTTGGTCGCATTTAGCCTGGACGCGCATCAAGCAGCCGAATCAGCTCGCCGAATCTCCGGATGCAACGCTCCGATTTTTCACTCATCGCACTTACTATAGCGTTTTGGTCGTAAATCCCCCTGTCTTGTTCAGAGATCGTCCCGTCCCGAGCCTAAAGTCCCCCGTACTCCTGCTGGACGGCGGAGGATTGAGCCTGGCGGTTGTAGACCATGCTTGCTACACGCTAGGTACGGATGGCAAATGGGCCGCGGCGGGGGCGAGCGCGGTGCAGTCCGCAGCCGCAATGCAGTAGATCTTGCGTTGGTACGAATCGTACGAATCCACGCCACCCAGTCCGAGAGGTTGCTCCAGAGACGTCCCGCATAAATGCCTGAAGCTTATTCGCTCCTTGAGTCGTCTGGCGGCCCGCTATTTTGTTATGGCATTCAGTTGGCGGTAATTTTTGAGGAAGGGATGACTTTACACACGGCGTCCTCGATGAAATCAGAGAGTTCTTGGCGGCGCCGGTAATTTGCGAGCTGGTCATCTTCGGCCACCAGGATGATCGAAACTCCCGGGAACATAACCTGGCGCTCGGGGGCCGTTTAAAGGCAAATCACACGAGGACTTCGGGAACTTCCAATCTTTGCTTGCGGAACGCCGCCTCAAAAGCGTTTACGATGCGCGGATCGAAGTCGGTCCCGGAAGCCTTTACGATCGTATCGCGGGCCTCGAAGGGCGAAAGGCCTTTGCGATAAGGCCGGTCACTAACAAGAGAATCGAATACGTCAGCCACGCTGATGACCATAGCTTCGATGGGTATCTGCGGGCCTTTCGTGGGGTGGTATCCCGAGCCGTCAAACTTGTCGTGGTGGGCGAGGATGATGGGCAGAACGCGCCGCAGCGAGCCTCCCACCGGGCTCAGCAGCCCCACACCCCGCTCGACATGGGTCTTGATCTCTTTCATCTCATCGTCGGTCAACCGCGCGGCCTTATAGAGGACTTCACGGCTGATTTCCAGCTTGCCGACGTCGTGCAGGAGGGCGGCGGCGCGCACGTCTTCCACCTGGTCGTCTCCCATGCCCAATTCGAGGGCGATTTGTGTGGCGTAAATGGAGACGCGGTAGGAGTGATTTTGCGTGAACTTATCGTTAGAAATCATCTGACTCAGGATTTGCAGTACGCCGAAATAGGTCTCGCGCAGCTCGCGCATGCGCTCTTCGCTATGTTCGTGCAGGGTACCCATGGCGTAAGCGAAGATCACGAGAAACCCGGCCCAGATTGACAGGTCGGACCATCCGAGCAGATCTTCAACGGGAACAGGGCCGCGGTTGAAGAGCGTGGGATGCATCACATTCACCCAGGTCACGAAGAGAATGGTGGCCACCGCAGCCTGTACTGCCCGGCGCCGCCCGAAGTAGTAGACGGCGAAAAGCGTCGGCAGATTGTAAAAAGTGAGAACCAGCCGCTGGCCCTCGACGAAGAAATTCACCAGGGCCGCCGAAGCCACAATGGAAAAAATCAATAGCAGCTCTTTATTTACTTGTGCCAGGCGAGAAATCCACTTGCCCTTCATACATCCTCCTGCGGAGAGGGAGAGAATGACCCAGCTGCAAGAGATCAGCTTGGCGTGAAAAAGAGGAGAGCCGCCATAGTACTTCTCAGGTTTAGTGCCGGGTGGGTAAATAAGTCCTGGGAATGCGTAACGAGCCGCTCGAGGGCGGCTGGCCGCCCGGGAAACATCGGTGACGAGGTCCTTCAATATCGGAAGGACTTGATCGCAAAGACGGTGATGGGTTTCTCCAGCGGCAGCGCATCCATGCGCGTCTTGCACATGAGCCGCCCAAACCTTGCGGCCGAATTTACCCACGCACAGCCCTTGACAGGGACCTGGAATCCTCTGAGAATCCAATGCTTTGTGCTTCGGGGATCAGTCACGACAGTTCTGTCTAGGTCATTTCTGGACTTGAGGTTGATTAGATGGAGAGTCACGAACACGACGTTCTGATCATCGGCGGCGGAGGGGCAGGGCTGCGGGCCGCGATCGAATTGGGCGAGTCCTATCCACAGCTTCGCGTTGCGGTGCTTTCCAAGGTATATCCCATGCGCAGCCACACGGTCGCGGCCGAGGGAGGTGCGGCGGCAGTCACCAAGTCCGATGATAGTCTGGATCGTCACGCCTATGACACGGTGTCAGGGTCCGATTGGCTGGGCGACCAGGACGTGATCGAAGCCTTCGTCAAGGAAGCGCCCGGTGAGATGATCCAAATGGAGCACTGGGGTTGCCCCTGGAGTCGCGAGCCTGACGGCCACGTTGCCGTGCGCCCTTTTGGCGGCATGGCGATTCCGCGAACGTGGTTTGCCGCGGACAAGACCGGCTTTCACATGCTCCATACGCTGTATCAAACGGCCCTGAAGTGCACATCCATAAAATGGTATGACGAGTATTTCGTGACCAAGATTCTGGTCGAGGACGGCCGGTGCCAGGGCGTGGCCGCGATTGAAATGCTGACCGGCCAAATCTATGCCCTGCTTGCCAGGTCGGTCATCTTGTGCACGGGCGGGGCCGGTCGTCTTTTCCCATTTACCACGAACGGAGCTATCAAGACAGGGGATGGCATGGCGCTCGCCTATCGCGCTGGCGTGCCGTTGAAGGATATGGAATTTGTGCAGTATCACCCCACTGGACTCCCCGGCACTGGGATCCTGATTACCGAGGCTGCCCGCGGGGAAGGAGGAATCCTCGTTAACAAGGACGGCTACCGATATCTGCAAGACTACGGATTGGGGCCACCCGACCCCTGGCCGCGTCTGCGAGCCATGGAGTTGGGGCCGCGCGATCGCCTTTCGCAAGCGTTTGCACACGAAGATGCCAAAGGCCGAACGATCCCTGGTCCTTACGGCACCGTGGTGCATTTGGATGTGCGCCATCTGGGTGAGGCAAAGATCAATAAGCAACTGCCTTTCGTTCGGGAATTGGCAACGAACTATGCGGGCATCGACCCGGTTCGTGAGCCGATTCCAGTGCGTCCCGTGGTGCACTACATGATGGGGGGCGTCGACACCAACATAAATGGCGCGACAGTTCTCCCCGGCCTGTTTGCTGCCGGGGAGTGTGCCTGCCTCAGTCTGAACGGTTCCAACCGGCTGGGCTCAAACTCTCTTACTGAACTGCTGGTCTTTGGCAGACGCACCGCACGCGCGGCTGCCCAGTTTGCCCTCGATCATCAGCGTGTTGCTTCCGAAGCTGTCAAGTTGCAGGCGCAGCCGGAACAGCAGCGGATCGCCTCCAACTTCATTAGAAAGCAGGGAGGAACCGAGCGAGTAGCTACGGTACGCCAGGAAATGACCAAGTCCTTAGAATCTGGCGCGGGAATCTATCGAACCGAAGAGTCGCTTCGCAAGACCTGCTCGACCGTCGCTCGTTTGAGAGAGCGCTTCCAGAATATCCACCTAGACGACCACAGCGTGTCATTCAACACCGAATTGATGTCGGCTCTCGAGTTGGAGTTCATGTTGGATGTGGCGCAAGCTCTGGCGCATTCCGCACTTCGCCGGACGGAATCACGAGGATCGCACCAGCGCACGGACTATCCCGCCCGGGACGACAAGAATTTCCTGAAACACTCTTTGGCATTTAGGACCGATGCGGAACCGCGTATCGAGTATAAGGATGTGGTGATCACCCGCTGGCCTCCTGGAGAACGAGTCTATGGCAAATAGCAGTGCCCATGGCACGATGCGCCTGGAAGTCTTTCGGTATTCTCCTGAGACGACGGACGGGCCGCACTTTCAGACCTACGAAGTCCCGTACCGCAAAGACTGGGTGGTACTGGACGCCCTTAACCACATCAAAGATAACACCGACGGGTCGCTTTCCTTTCGGTGGTCCTGCCGGATGGGCGTTTGTGGCAGTTGCGGAATGATGGTCAACGGGGTCCCTAAGCTCACTTGCGCAGCGTTTCTCCGAGATTATTACCCCGACCCGATTCGAGTCGAGCCCCTTGCGAATTTCCCGGTTCTCCGAGACTTGGTGTTTCAACTGGACAGTTTTCTTGACAAGCTGAAGAGCGTCCAGCCATGGATCGTTCGGAAAGAAGAGAAACCCGTCTCGGAGGGCGAGTATCTGCAGAGCCCGGCGCAACTGGCTCGATTCAAAGATTTCACCATGTGTATCAATTGCATGCTGTGTTATGCGGCTTGTCCAGTGGTCGGGTTAGAGCCGCATTTCCTGGGCCCGGCGGCCATCGCCCTGGCCCAGCGCTATAACCTTGATTCGCGAGACCAAGGCCGTGCGCAGCGACAAGAAGTCGTGGCCAGTGAGGACGGGATCTGGCAGTGCACCTTCGTCGGTGAGTGTTCTGCGGTTTGCCCAAAGCACGTGGACCCGGCTGGAGCTATCCAGCAGGCCAAGGTGGCCAGCACCCTGGACTGGTTCAGGGAAGTGCTTTGGCCGTGGGGACAGAAACAATGAAACCTTACGTCCGGCCCATGCGCGCAACCTGGTGGATGCAGCGCTGGCCCTACTTTATCTTCATGCTGCGGGAACTTAGCAGCGTTTTTGTCGCGGCCTATCTCGTGTTGCTATTGGTGATGATCCACCGCGTTTCCCAGGGGCCGGAGGCTTATATTTCCTTTCTCAGCAGCCTGCGGTCTCCCGCAGCTCTCTTCTTTCATATCGTGGCTCTGGCGTTCGCGTTGCTCCACACCATTACCTGGTTCAATCTCACGCCCCAGGCTATAGCGGTTTATGTCGGTGAGGAACGAGTTCCGCGTGGATTGATCATTGCCCCCAATTACGTCGCCTGGGTGATTGCCTCTGCCATCGTTGCGTGGTTTGTCTTGAAGGGATAGATCATGGCGAAATCCAACGAACCAATTTGGTGGTCGTTATTCTCCGCAGGTGGTGTGGTTGCTGCCTTCCTGGTCCCCGTGCTGATATTGATCACCGGCATCGCCTGGCCTTTGGGACTCTTGCCGGGCGATGCTCTGCAGTTTGCCAGGATGCAAGCCCTGCTCTCCCATCCGCTGACCCGCGTGTTTTGCTTTGTGCTGATCTCCCTCCCGCTCTTTCACTGGGCGCACCGGTTCCGTTTTACACTCATAGACGTGGGCTTGAAAAGCATCCATACGCTCGTTGCGGTCCTATGTTACGGAGCCGCCATTGCGGGTACGATTGCAGCCGCTGTAATCCTTTGGAGGTAATTCCCTGCAGAAGCTCTTAGTCCCTCCGCAGTTTTAGGGGACGCCCGCACCGGCGACGGCCTCGCGCGCACGTCCACCCATGGGCGCCGCGAAGGTCGTGACCGGCTGTTGGGGAATCAGCGCGGGTGGCGCAGGGCCTTGATCCTGGAAGACCAAGCATCGCGCGTCGCGGTCCCAATCGATGCATACCATATCGCCGAGTTCGACCTGCGCCGAGGCGAGCAAGTTAGCGAGAGGCGAAACCACATGCCGGGCAATCGCCCGTTTCAAATGCCGTGCGCCGTATCTCAAATCCGTGCCTTCACGCAAGAGGAAGGCCTTTGCTTCCGGCATCACGCGGAACATGAACGGCACGCGGCCTGCATCCAGCACCTGTTGCTGCACGGCCGCCAGTTCGATATCCAGGATTTCCTCGAGTTGTTCAGGCCGAAGCTGGTGAAAAACGACGACGCGGTCGAGCCGGTTCATGAATTCCGGAGAAAACCGGCGCCGCGCCGCTTCCACCGCCGTACGTTCGAGCTTGAGGTTCAGTCCGCCGGCTGATTCGGCGGATGGTTCAATAAATCCCATTCCTTTGCTTACTAAAGCCGTGATTTCACGGGCCCCCAGATTGGAAGTCAGAAAGATGATGGTTTGCGACAGATCGACGTGACGCGTGTCGCCGAGCGTCAAAGTGGCCTTGTCCAGAATCCCCAGCAGCAATTGCCAGAGCGCATCGCTGGCCTTCTCGATTTCGTCAAAGAGCAAGAAGCTGAGCTTGAGCTTATCGGTATGATACTGGCTTAGACTTTCCTCCGTGATCAGAGGATGAGTGTCCCGATGTCCCAGGTAACCGGGCGGCGAGCCGATGAGTTTGGCAATTTCGTGGGAGTGCTGAAATTCCGCGCAGTCGATTTTCACCACGGCCCTGGCATCGCCGAATAAGACCTCCGCCGCGGCTTCAACGATGCGCGTCTTTCCCGATCCGGTGGGTCCTAGAAACAGCAGATTTCCGACAGGCCGGCGCGGCGTATGCAGGCCCGCGCAGAACACCTGAAAGACTGCCACTACCGCCTCGATCGCTTCCTCTTGTCCGACGATTTTGGAGCGAAGAGCGGCCTCGAATTCCTGCAGCTGAGGGCTCCGTTTGGTTGGGTCAAGTACTTTGCCCCGAACTCTCATTGCGCTCTCCCGAAGAGTCCGCGTTCAGGCCCGCACTATGAGCAATACCAGCGTTTGGTGTCCGTACAATAAGGCGAAATACCGCAAAACCATAGGGCCAAATACCCTACAATCCCGAGCACGCTAGTTAAAAGAATCGTTTCGTGTTTAGGCCGCTGTGATATCTAAGCCGGCTTGTTGCCAGTCCGCTGGTCATGAATCTCGTTAGTAAGCGCAATCGAGCTTTTGCTCGACGTTCGCCTTGTCTACAATGGCCAAGTGACGCAATTCACACTATTTATAGGCAAGGGGGGCGTTGGCAAGACAACGGTTTCGGCGGCCTATGCGCTGCATCGCGCGATGCGGCGCCGGAATAGGTCCATTCTCCTGCTCTCCACCGACCCGGCCCATTCGCTTTCCGACATCCTCGGCGAGCCGTTCGCCGACCAGCCACAAAAGCTGCGCCTGGCTCCAAAGGCACGACTGCACGTCTGGCAAGTCAACGCCGAAAAGCAATTTCGCGCTTTCCTGGGCCGGCACAAGGAAAAACTGCTCTCCATACTCGAGACCGGCTCCATCTTCTCCCGCGACGATATCGAACCTTTGCTTGAAACCACGCTGCCCGGAATGGCCGAAATGGCGGCGCTTCTGGCCATCTCTGACGCCTTAGCCTCCGGCAAATACGATCAGATCGTGGTAGACACGGCCCCCATCGGGCACACTTTGAGGCTTTTTGCGTTGCCTCAGTATTTCTCGAGCTTTCTCGACATGCTGGAGCTGGCCGCGAGCCGCGATCGGCTCTTGGCCGAACATTTCGGGGGCGCCGTAGAAAGCGCCCCCAATACCCTGATTCAACAATGGCGACGGATGGTGGAGGCGGTCAGGGCGGCACTGCTGACCAATGCGGAGATTTTTCTGGTGACTACGCCGGAGAAGTTTTCGCTCAATGAGTCCCGGCGGGCCATCCTGGCACTCCGTTCGCTCTCACCTGATCTCGATCTCACGGGCATCGTGCTGAACCGGGCTGTGCTCGCAGGCCAGCGTTGCCAGATTTGCCGCATGAGGCATGCCGCAACGCGTGCGGCACGCGAGTTTCTCCGGCGTCATTTTTCGGCGAAGGACCTGTACATCGCGGAAGACGCCGGCGCACCGGTAATGGGGCCGCTACTGCGGACTTTCGGCGACCATATCTTTGCAGGCAAAAGCTTCGCCTGGAAAGCCGCCCCGCCAAAACCAAAGCCGCGGGAAGCGCGGCTATCGCGTGCGGAGTGGCCCACTTTGGATCGACCTCTTACGATGGTTTTGGGCAAGGGCGGAGTGGGGAAGACAACGATTTCCGCCGCCCTCGGGTTTAGTACCCGGCTCCGCCATCGTACGGCCGTGGATATCTGCTCAGTCGATCCGGCGCCCTCTTTGGATGACATCTTTCAAAGCGACATCTCGGATCAGCCTCATGCCGTTCTGGGAGATTCGAAATTTCGCGCCTCCGAGATGGATGCCGTAGCCGCATTCAGAGGCTGGGCCGGGCGGGTAAGGCAGATGATCGACGAGGCCACTACTGCGGAAGTATCGAGCGTGCACGTCGATCTGTGGTTCGAGCGACGGCTGTTTTCGCAGCTTCTCGAAAGCGTTCCGCCGGGATTAGATGAAATCCTCGCTGTGCTTCGGGTACTCGACCTGGTACGCGGCCAGTCGAGCCGCGTCTTGATTGATATGGCGCCTACCGGCCATGCTCTCGATCTTCTGCGGACGCCCGATCGCATCCTGGTCTGGACCAGGCTATTATTGAAAAGTCTCGCTCACCACCGTACACTCGCTCTGGCGCGTGACGCAGGAGTCAAAATCGCGGAACTGGGGAAGAGTGTCCGCGACTTGCGAGGATTTCTGGAAGACTCCCGACACACTGGCGTCTACGCGGTTATGCTCCCGGAAGCGCTCCCTGACAGGCAAACCGAGCGGCTTATCGCCGAACTCTCCAAGCTGCGCCTATCCACCGCGGCGATCTTCGTGAACCGCGTTCTGTTTAAAGACGCCGTTGGGAGGTGCCGTCGTTGTTTGCGCACACGCCAATGGCAACTCAGTACGCTCGGCAAATTATCGGCCCGCTATTCGCAGATTCCGCTGTACGTGGTGCGAAATTTTGCCCACGAGATTGCCGGCAAGAGGGCGCTTCGGGCTTTTGTGGGTGAGTTATGGCGGCTGGCGTGAAGGTCAATCGGCTTGCCAAATCCGCTCCGCCCGCTCAGTTGCCGGCTACGGTCCTTCACCTCTATGGCCTGACGCAGTCCCCCGGCCCTTCTGCTGAATTGTTTCGCGACTTGAAGGGAGTCGATGGAGCCGCCTCTGTCGAACCGCTCGCTTGCGCTGGACTCATCTGCTGGATCAGCCGTGTATCCGAAGCCGATTTCGCGCGGGATCTGGCGAAGAATATGCAGGATCTCGATTGGCTTGCGGCCGCCACGACGCGGCACCAGCAAGTCGTTTCGGCTATCGCTCAAGCCGCAGACATTCTGCCGGCGCGTTTCGGAATAGAATTCCTCAACGAGAAGTCGCTCGGGTCGCACATCGAGAACCGCGAAGCTGTTTTGAAGGCCGACTTCAATCGCATACGGGGCAAGGAGGAGTGGGGCGTCAAGGTTTTTGCGCTGCCGATTGTACCCGTGCCGAAGAAAACGATTCGCACCGGGAAGGAATACCTGCAGGCGAAGTCCGCGTTAACGCGCCGAGCAGCTGATCGCGCCAGCCCTGAGCTGCTGGATTTCACCAAAGCGTTGCAATCGATTGCGGACGGGGTTGCGGAAGGCGGAAAGTTTGCTGCGGCCAGACGTGATCTGGAATTTCACAAGACGCTTTTGCTGAAACGGGCGGATCGCAAGAGACTGGAAAGTCTCGTCCGGAGCTATTCGAGAAAATGGAAAAACAAGAGGCGAGTCGAATGTACCGGCCCCTGGCCCCCATTTTCGTTTGTTTCGCAACCGGACTCATCCGGATAGACCGATGGCGACGCATACTCCCGAGATTGTTCTCATTGGCAATGAAGAATCGGCAGATCTGACCCTGCTGGACTTAATCGATCACGTGCTCAATACAGGCGTGATCATTCGTGGCAATCTGGTGCTGACGCTGGCGGGGGTGGATCTGGTTTATCTTGGCCTGGACCTCATCGTCAGCTCCGTCGAAACGGCGCTGCGCCACATGGCAAAGCCGGCGTTGCCGGCAGGCTCGGCAGACGCCAGCCGAAGTGCTAAGAAGGGACGCTGACCGAATCAGAAACTTGTGCTCGCATACTGCATCGCAGAACAACAAAGCCAAATTGATACTCCGCTCTGCGGAGTAGCAGGCGCGCCGGTACGGTGGATCGACACGGGCATGCTGCGTTGCTTTGCGTCTGATTTCACTGCGCACCTGCCACAGGAACCCGCGCCCGAAATGGTCAAAGCCTTCCATCGAGTTTTGCAACGTATCTTTGCGCAAACCGCTATCATTCCTTTCCGCTTCCCCACCGTCGTCGAGAGTGAAGATGTGTTGAGGCAATTCGTAGAGAGCCGGTCCGCGGATTACAGCAGCGCCTTGCGTCGGTTGCGCGACAAAGTCCAAATGGATGTTCGGGTCACTCTGAAGTCGGGCGGTGGTGCGGCCGATTCCTCATCCCAATCTGGGAAAAACTATCTTCAGGATAGAAGAGCGCGCTACCAGCAGGCCCAATCCATTTTGGAGGAATTCCGGCGCGCCTCTGATTCGCTCGCCGAAAAATGGGTTCAGCGCGATACGCAATTTGGAATTCGCGCTTTTGCGCTCTTAAATCGCTCCTCACTTCCTGTTTTCTTGGAAAAAATAGCGAGCGTACTCACCCCTGCCGGTATCTCGGCGCGCGTCACGGGCCCCTGGCCGCCCAGTGAATTCGTGGAAGTTTCCCCGTGAGTAACTTCTATGGGTAAGTCTCCCGCTAAAAAAGGACCGCCCGAAGTTTCCGGGACGACAGGGGAGGCGACCTCCGTTCCCTCGCGCATTGAATTATCCCCCGACAACATCGAACAGGGTCTTGCCCAACTCGTTCTTACCCTGATCGATTTTTTGCGGCAATTATTGGAACGGCAAGCCATCCGCCGCATGGAAGGCGGGACGCTCAGCGATCAGGAGATCGAGCAGATGGGCGAAGCCCTGATGAAGCTGGAAATCAAAGTCCAGGAGCTTGCTGAACAATTTGGCCTTTCGCCTGCCGACTTGAATATCGACCTGGGTCCCTTAGGCCGTCTTCGCTAACAACAAAATCTCGCCGTTCCAAGTTGTTGAAAAAGCTAATGTTTTGTTCTGCAGATACAGGAAAACACTTATTGACGCACTTTCGTATGACTATTACTATCCCGCCCTTCCCCTGGACGGGATCTTCACGTCTAAACCCGCCCAAAAGAGAGCGCGAATTATATGGAGAAACTGCCGACTGTCTCTGGAACGGCGAACCTTGTCGACATTTTAGATCGCGTCCTCGATAAAGGTCTGGTGATTGCCGGCGATGTCCGTATCTCGCTCGCTAACGTAGAGTTACTCACGATTCGCATTCGCTTGCTGATTTGTTCGGTGGATAAAGCCGAACAGATTGGGCTGAACTGGTGGAAGTACGACCCGCATTTGACCATGCGAGGCCCGGCACCCCCGGCGCTGCCCCAAGCGCGGCGAGTGGCCCGCCAGCCGAGAGCTCCGAAAGCGGCCAAAGCTAGACGGAGAGTTTAGTTAGAGGAGGACGGTCTTATGGCAGTTGAACGCATACCGGGTGGCTCCAGCCTGATCGATGTCCTGGATCGAGTTCTTGACAAGGGCATCGTTATTGACGCCTGGGTGCGCATCTCCCTGGTCGGCCTTGACCTGATCACGGTGGAAGCGCGCATCGTGGTCGCATCCATCGATACATACTTGAAGTATGCGGATGCCGTCGGTCTCAGCGGCCTGGTTTCGAGGCCGCAGCTTCGTCCCGGCGCAGAGCCGGAACTGGCCGTGGAGCCAGCGCGCCGCGTGCCTCGCGCCCGTGCGCGCCGGGGTGCGCGGCGTTAGAATAGGGTTAAGCAATGGCTCCGGTGGCCAGCCAGCGCGTATTAGAAAAACCTGTCCTGCTCATCCAGGAGAGAGCAGGAAACTCTGCCGCGCTGCGCCTGCTTTCCGCCGAACGTTCCGAGGAGATCTTTCCGATACTCCTCGAAGAGGTTGTGAAAATCGGTTTCCCGCGAGCGCTGGTGCTCGAAGTGGACTTTGAAAGTGGCGAAGTTAAGGCCACCGCCTCGCTAAACTGCGACAGAAATGAAGTGGAAAAGTTTCGCACCTCTCTTTGGGCTCGCGACAATCCCATCATGACCGTTCTTCAGCGGCTGAGCCCCGGCGTTCTGCCGAACTCCTCCGGCCGAGGCGCCTCCTTCTACGCCTACCCCATGATTTACCGCAGCCGCACGCGCTGCTGGGAGGCGGAACGCGAACGCCGCGAGGATTGTCTGGCGGTCCAGAATGCGCGTCTCTCGCGGCATTTGCCGCTCGAAGGTCAGGTTTGCAGTGCTTGCGGCATGCGCGCCTACGCTACGCTGCTTCTCGCGCAACTGGGCAAAGACACCCCCTCAAGCCGTTTGGAACAACTCCGCAACCTTGCCGAGCGGGCCAATGATTACCTGGCGCGATTGTTCAAGATCGAGCACTACTTCAACCGCATGCGCGATATGGAAGTAACCATCTCGCGGCTCAGCGCGGTCATGCAAAGCATGGCGGATCCGGTGATTTTTACGGACGACCAGCACCGCGTGGTGATTCAAAACCGCGCCGCGGAAAGGTTTTTCCGCGTCCCGGAAGGGATCGGCGATGGCGGACGCCGCGCCGTGGAACTCAACAATCTGCTGTTTTCGGCTGCGCTCTCCTCCATGATGGTGAGCGGAACAGATACTTCGCGAGATCTTACGCTGGTGGATGTGATGGAGGGCGAGGAAGTTCTCTTCGAGGCGGTGTGCGCGCCCACGCAAAGCACGGACAGATCGCGAACCGGCATGGTCACGGTGATGCGCGACGTCACCGATTTGCGGCGCGCAGATATGGAAGTGCGCGCCAATCTGGACAAATTGCGCATTGCCGAAGAGATCGTGCGCCAGGAACGAGACCGCCTCAATCTGGTCATTGAAAACGTCGGAGATCCCATCATCGTCGCCGATAATTCGGCGAAAATCGTGCTCCTCGATTCGCTGGCCAAAGAGCTGTTTGGAATCGCCGAGGGCTCCAAGCATCCTCAGGTGATGAAAAATCTGGCCAAGCTCGATGCTTATTTGACTGCTTTCACCTTTTCCTTTGCCGACAAGGATAACCGCTCCCTGCGCATCTTCAATCCTACTTCCCAGGCCGAAGTGGAATATGCCGCGCGTTCCGGAAAAATTTATGATGTGCGTGGCCAGGTTTCTTACACGGTAACGGTGCTGCGCGATTTCACCGCCTGGAGAAAGCTCGAGCAGTTGCAAATGGAGCGGCGCATGCTCGAAATCGAGAAATTCGCCGCCACAGGTAAGCTGGCGGGCACCATCGCGCACGAAATCAATAACCCCATGGAGGCCATCAAGAACGCCATCCACATCCTGGGCGAGAAAGTGGAGCCGGAGTCGAAGCAGATTTACGACGTGCTCAAGAATGAAACCGAGCGCGTGACGCGCATCGTGCGTCAAATGCTCGGGCTCTACCGCAACGTCGTGCAGTTTGATAGCTTCGATATAAACGGGGTGGTGGAAGACACGCTGGCGCTGTTTGCGCGCCCGCTGGCCAAAGCCGGCGTCGTCGTGGATAAAAAGCTGGGCGAACTCCCGCCATTCAAGGGCTCGGGCGATCAGTTCCGGCAGTTGCTATCGAATCTGGTGGTCAATTCGCGCGACAGTATGAGCTCGGGCGGCAAGCTGGTGATGCGTACACGGGGAATCCGTTCCACCGATGGACTGCGCCGCTGGATCAGTCTCACCGTCGCCGACACGGGCTGCGGCATCAGCCCGGAGATCCGGAAATCGATGTTTGAGCCTTTTGTGACCACCAAGGGCGGGAAGGGCACCGGGCTCGGCCTGTGGATCGTGAAAGGGATTGTCGAGAATCACACCGGCCGGATTCGCTTGCGAAGCGCCCTAGGCAAGGGGACGGTAATCAATCTGCTGTTTCCGATTTCGACGTGAGCTCGGCGCGATGAAGCCCGAAGACTGAGCGGCGAGCACAACCTTTCGAGGAGCCTGGAAGATCAAGAGACCTGTTGGAGCGAGGAAAGCGTATGCCGGCCAAAGTTGAGCGACCAGCGCGAAAAGGCAATCTTCGCCTTAAAGATGATCTGCATGTGAAGATCGACGAAGCCCCGGCAGCCGCGTCATCCGCGGTCCCGGGAGAGGGCGGGCGCTACGTGTATGGAATCGTTCGTTCCAAAGGGACCATGAACTTCGGCAGTATTGGCATTGGCGGGGTACCTGAGCAGGTCTACGCCGTAAACTATCTGGACATCGCCGCCGTAGTGAGTAAGACCGGCGTGGCCATCTTTGACCCCACCCGCGAAAACGCCCTGGCTCACGAACACGTCATCGAGACGGTGATGAAGAATCACACCATTATCCCCATGAGCTTCGGTACCGTCTTTCGCACCGACGATGATATTCGCGAAGTTCTGAAAGGCATTTACTCTTCGGTGAAAGACGTGCTCGAGCAGATGGCCGGTAAGCTGGAGTTTGGATTGAAAGTCAACTGGGATCGCGACCAGATCATCCAGGAATTGATGGAACAGGATGATGAGATCCGCCGGTTCCATCGGGAGATCATTCGCAAGCAATTGCAGTCGACTTATTTCGCGCGCATGCAACTGGGCCGCATGATTGACAAGGCCCTGTCCGAGCGGGCCATTCAGTACGTGCGCGAAATCTATGAAGCGCTGCGCATTTGCTGCGTGGCCTCGCGTGACAACCAGCCCATCGGCGATAAGATGATTATGAATGCGGCCTTCCTGGTGGAGCGCGAGCGCGAATCCGAGTTCGACCGGGTGGTGAACAAGATCGCCAGAAAGTATGGAAAGCGTCTCAAGTTCAAGTATACGGGACCCTGGCCGCCATATAACTTTGTGAACATCCGGTTGAAACTGGAGCGCGTGACATCCTCGTGATGTTCGAGGGGGCCGCTTGTGTTCCTGATCGACGATCTGCTTTCGTTGCCGGTGTCCGGAATCAAATTCGTCCTGCGCACTCTGCAGCAGGTCGCCGAAGAGCAGTATACGGATACTACGCCCGGTAAAAGGCGTTTGCTCGAGCTGCAACTGGCGCTGGAGTCCGGCGAAATCTCCGAGCAGGAGTATGTTCGCCAGGAAGCGGACATCCTGCGGGAGCTTCGTGAAATCGAGAATCGCAAGCGCAGGATGGCGGGAGCGGAGCCGGGGGAGGCTCCCGCGGTGCCGCAACTGGAAGTTCATCCGGCTCTAGGCCATGAAAGCTCGGGACAATCCGGGGCCGCGAAGCGAGCGAAAGCGGATGAAAAAACGCGTTGAGCTCTTGCCGCCTAGCGACGACGCGGCCCGCGATGAGGGACCGCGCCTGATTCCTCTGGGAGAGCGCACGCGCGAGCCCTCGCGGCTCGAGCATTATCTGGACCTTGCGGACAGAGCTTTGAGTCTGAAGAAACACGATCGCCGATCGGAAGCGGATACGGAAGCCTGAGGAGAAGCTGCTTAGCGCTTGCCGGAGGGGAGGACGATGGCTGAAAACAAAGGACGCAAGCGGGTGCTTTTTGTGGACGACGAACCGAGCATCCGTCTCACCCTGCCGCCCATTTTGGAGAAAGCAGGATTTGAAGTGCACGTTGCGGAGAGCGTCGCGGATGCCCTTTTCGAGATTAATTCTTTTCAGTTCGATGCACTGGTGACCGATTTGAATATCGGCGAGGAAGGCGACGGCTTCCTGGTGGCCAGCGGCATGCGGCATATTCAGCCCAATTGCTCCATCTTTATTTTGACGGGCTATCCCGCGTTCGAGACGGCCTTGCAGGCGATCCACAGCCAGGTGGACGATTACCTCGTGAAGCCGGTGGAAATCGATTCGCTCGTTAATGCCCTGAAGGGCAAGCTCGAAAGACCCGCCGGCAAGGCCGAAGCGAAGCGCATCTCCGCTCTCCTCAAGGAAAACAGCGCTGAGCTTCAAGCCGGCATACTTGCGGGGATCGAACGCGATGCCAAGGCCTCCTCGAATTCTCTCGAGGAACTCGCCGGGTTTCTTTCTGGATTCCTGCGTGCGGTCGTTGATTTCATGGATCAGCAAGGCAATAAGCCCAAGCCCGATGCCCTGCGTTCGGCTGCGCAATATGGGCAATGGAGAGCCCGCGGCGGCGCTTCTGCTGCGAATATTGCCAAGGACTTCCGCGTCGTGGAGGAAGCCGCCTACCAACTGATCCAAAAAAATCTGACCGTCACCGATCTCCTCCCGTTGATTTCTGATTTGAGGCGGCTGGGAATCGGGTTGAATATGCTCATGGAGCAATCGCTCCAGAGTTTCGCGGCAACCGCGTTGAAAAGTGCTCCCGTATAATTAATTTGGCCAGCCATGCGACCGGATGCCCAAAGGAGCGCCCCGCCTGTTTTCGAGAAACCCGCTGCATCCGGCCCGCTGGCTCCGGAGGAACAGAAAAAGGCCGCAGAAGAATGGAAGAGCGGAGTCGGGCAATTATTCCTGTCCTCCCGCGACGCCATCACTCTGGTTGATCCCGCCGGCAACATTCTCGCCTGCAATCCCTCGGCCGAACGGCTTTACGGATGGAAGGAAAGCGAAGCTCTCGGCAAGGCTTTTCTCGAATTGGTGAAAGCGGAACTACCCCGGCCACTCGCTCAGATTGAAAATATCCTGCGGCGCGAAGGTTATTGGGAATACGAGCTAAAAAAAACCACGCGCCAGGGAATCCAGATTACGGTCGCCAGCCGCTGGATGGCTTGGAGGAATAATGCCGGCGCAGCCCTCGGACGCGTGCACCTCGATACCGACCTCACGAAGTTAAAGCGTACCGAGCAGCAATTGCGAGTGGTCTCCGGTCATCTCCTGAATCTGCGAGATGAAGAGCGGCGTAAACTCGGCCGGGATTTGCACGATAGCGCCGGGCAATTGCTTTCCATGGCCAAGCTGAACCTTTCCCTCGCCCAAGAGCATCTCGGTCCCATCCAACCTCGGGCCGCTGCTTACGTCGAGGAATGCTCGAAACTCATCGATCAGGCCCTGTCTGAGGTTCGCACGATCTCTTATCTTCTTCATCCGCCCTTGCTCGAAGAGCTTGGCTTGGCCGGCGTTCTACCCTGGTATGTGTCGGGGTTTTCCGAACGCAGCCGCATCAAGGTTAGCCTCGATGTGCCTAAGGACATGGGGCGGCTCCCGCGAGAGCTCGAGCTAGGGCTGTTTCGCATCGTGCAAGAGTGCCTCACGAACGTGCACCGCCATTCCAACAGCTCGACCGCCAGCATCTCCTTGTCCTTTGCGAATAAGCAGGTCCGGCTCAAAGTCGAAGATCAGGGCATGGGCATGGCGGCGACGACACGGGAAAGCGGCGATCAGGAGAGAACTTCGGGCGTAGGCCTCAGTGGGATTCGCGAACGCGTGACCCATCTGGGCGGGCATATGCAAATTCGCACCGGCGATTGGGGCACCGCCATTGAGGTCGTTTTCCCCTCGGCTGAAATCACCGTAGAAATGAGTTAGCGTTCTTTCCCGGTAGCGCCTTTCGCGAAGCAATTCCGTTCTGCTTTCGAGCTCCAACCTTCCGCGTATCGACGTCACCACGCGCGCCTTCGAATAGCTCAGTTAAAATGAATTCATGTCACGCCTCGAGGAATATAGCCGAAAGCGCCGGTTCGATCGCACTCCCGAGCCCTCTTCCGCCAAGCCTGCTCCGCAAGTCGAAGGCACATTCGTGGTGCAGAAGCATGCCGCGCGCCGCCTGCATTACGACTTCCGCTTGGCGATCGATGGCGTGCTCAAGTCGTGGGCCGTGCCCAAAGGGCCGTCCTTGAATCCCGCCGATAAGCGCATGGCGGTAGAGACTGAAGATCACCCCATGAGTTATGCCGATTTCGAGGGCATCATTCCCGCGGGCAATTATGGCGCGGGTACCGTGATGGTCTGGGATCGCGGCAGATTTCGCGTCGAAGGGCAGCGGGGCGCGCAGGAGCAATTAGTCCGCGGGGAAATCAAGTTCAGATTAGCGGGCGAGAAGCTCGCGGGCAGCTTTGTTCTGGTGCGGACCAGAAGCGGCCAGAAGCAACCCGAATGGCTGATGATCAAGCACCAGGACGATGCTGTCAATTCCGCTTGGGATATTGACCAGCACGATGGTTCCGTCCTTACCGGCCGTACGCTTGACGAGATTGCCTCGGAATCGCCTCCGAAGCGAAACCCGATCCCGCTCCAGCCGGCCGAGTTGGAGGGCGCGCGCGAGGCCCCCATGCCGGCCGCTCTCTCGCCGATGCTGGCGACACTCATCGAGCGGCCGTTTTCCGACCCCGGCTGGCTCTTCGAGATCAAATGGGATGGTGCTCGGACGCTGGCGTGGGTCGAGCATGGGGAAGTGCGTTTGCGCTCGCGTGCCGGCAACGAGGTCACGCACCAGTATCCCGAATTGGCCGCTTTGCCGCGGCACATCAGCGCCAAGCGCGCCGTTTTGGACGGCGAAATCGTCGTCCTCGATGAAAAAGGGCGCAGCGAATTCGAGCACATGCAGCAGCGCATGAATGTGCAGCGGCCCTCGCCCGACCTGCTTTCACGTTATCCGGTGACCTACTATTTGTTCGATCTGCTTTATTGCGATGGATATGATCTGCGGGAAGTCCCCTTGCTGGAGCGCAAAACTTTTCTTCGCGGCATCCTGGACCCCAGCCGCGAATTTCGCTTTTCCGATCATCAATTGGAACGCGGCAAAGATCTGTTCGAATTAGCCCGGCAACAAGACCTGGAAGGAATCATCGGAAAACGTATCGATAGCTTTTACGCCAGCGCACGCTCCCAGAATTGGGTGAAGTTGAAGACCACAAAAACTCTGGACGTGGTCATCGGCGGCTGGACCGCGCCGCGCGGCAGCCGCACCCATTTCGGGTCCTTGCTGCTCGGTCTTTACCAGGGCAGGGCGCTGCGCTTCGTCGGCCATGCCGGGACGGGAATGGACGAAAAGATGCGCGCATTGCTGATGAAGAAACTACGCGAGCGCGAAATCGACAAGTGCCCCTTCGACAAAATTCCCGAGACCAACGAGAAGGCTTTCTGGGCCAAGCCCGAGCTGGTCGCGCACGCGGGCTTCCTCGGCTGGACTCAGGAGCCACGCTTGCGCGCCCCGGTCTTCCTTGCTTTGCGCAGCGACGTCGAGCCGGAAGAATGCCGCTGGGAAAACGAAGTGGCGCCACAGGCCGCGCCGGCGCCCGGGCCTGCGATCGTTCGCTCGCTCGAAATTGTGGGCACGGTGCTGAGCGAAAAAGAAGATATCGAAAGCGAGCTCTTTTCCGGGAAGCAGGAGTCGGTCACCCTCGATTTCGAGGGCAAGCGCTTCCGGCTGACTCATCTCAACAAGGTATTTTTTCCTGAGTCCGGCTACACCAAGCGCGATTTGATCGCGTACTACTATCGCGTTGCGAAATATCTTCTTGCATTCCTCAAGGATCGGCCCCTGGTACTGCGCCGTTATCCTGACGGAATCAAGGGGCAGGCGTTTTTCCAGAAGAACATGCCGGAGGGCCTGCCCAAGTGGATCGAAACAGTGTCAATCCCATCAGAAGGAAAGCGTGAAGATGTGCAGTATGTGATCGCCAATGACCTTGCGTCGCTGCTCTATCTCACCGGCCTGGGCTGCATCGACCACAATCCCTGGTCGAGCCGGCGTGATGACCAGGAGCATCCGGACTATTTTTTCTTCGATCTGGATCCCGCCGAAGGCACCGAATTCTCCAATGTCCTCATCATTGCCCGCGCCCTATACGAAAAACTCACGCGGGTTGGGTTGAAAATATTCATGAAGACCTCAGGCGCCACCGGATTTCACCTGTATCTGCCAGTCGAACGCGTTTACAGCTTCGAGCAGTTGAGGATGTTTGGAGAAATCTTCGCGCAACTCGTTACTGCCGAACATCCGGGCCTCGTGACGCAGGAGCGCATGGTAGCCAAGCGCCGGCCCGGCCGCGTGCTGATCGATGTAACGCAGAATTCACAGGGGAGGCCGCTCGCCGCGCCTTACACCGTTCGCGCGTTTCCCAAAGCGCCCGTATCCGCGCCAGTGGATATAAAAGAATTACGGCCTACTCTGAAGCCGGAAAGGTTCAATATGAAGAATCTCTTCAGGCGGCTCAAAGAGAAAGGCGACTTGTGGGCCGGCTTTTGGGAAAGCCGTCAGAGGATTGAACCCGCCCTGGACCAACTCGGAGCGAGTTCCTTGGAATCCGAACCACAGCCCGAATGACACTCACTAACCTCAACCGCCGTTTGCTCTTCCGCAGCTTCTCTTCCGCAGCTTCTCTTCCGCAGGCCGCAGTGATATTCTCCCAACCCACAGGCAGCTGGCCTTTGTTCCAACTTCGATTCGATAGGGAGCCCAATGTCAAACAACTTTCCGCTGGCCGCGCATCTCACAACCATGCTTCGGCGCTCGCCGCTGGCAGGGCTGGTCATTCTTCTGGCTATGGCTGCGGCGGCTCAGCCGCAGAAGGAAGAGAAGAGCAATATGCAAGTGGTTGGCTATAACGATCTGCAAAATCGCAGCTCATATCAGCCCACCATTCACCAGCAAGGGCAGCGCTGGATCGCCTATCTTGGCCATCACGGCGGCTCGCAAATGAATCCGCTTACCGGGAAGCAGGAGGATAACGGCACCTCTCTCGTCGACGTGACGGATCCGGCCCATCCTCGCTATCTCTCGCACATTCCGGGCGAGCCGGCCAAGAATGGCAGTGCCGAAACTGGTGGAGCACAGATGGCCCGCGTGTGTGACGGCAGCTCGCTTCCTCATGCGGATAAAAACAAGGTGTACCTGCTGCGCACGTTTGGCGGATCGGCGCACGAAATCTGGGACGTGACGGACCCGACGAAACCCAGCCGTGTGACCGTGGTCGTCAGCGGCCTGGTGGATACACACAAGAGCTGGTGGGAATGCGACACGGGCATCGCTTACCTTGTTTCCGGCGAGCCCGGCTGGCGCGTCCGACGCATGACCCAGATCTATGATCTCAGCGATCCGGCCCACCCGGTGTTCATCCGTGATTTTGGCTTGCCGGGGCAGCAGCCCGGTTCGACCGGGCCTGCGCCAACCGAGTTGCACGGCCCCATGTCCACGGGCCCCAGCGGCAATCGCGTCTACTTTGGCTATGGGACCAACGGCAACGGCATCGTGCAAATTGTCGATCGAAATAAACTCCTGAACGGACCGAAGGAGCCCACGGACGCGAATTTACTCTACCCGCAGATTGTCAGGCTCGATTTGCCTCCCGATGCGGGTTCGCATTCGGCGTACCCATTGCTGGGAATGGATCTGCCGGAATTCGCCAAGCAAAAGCCGCGCGTGTCCGCGGCTGCCGCGGGCATGGAACACGGCGAGGCGGACACCACCGGCAAGCCGAATCAGTCGCACCGAGACTTTCTCTTGTCCGTAGGCGAGACCACCGGCAACGAATGCCTCGAAAACAGGCAGATGGTGCGCGTCCTAGACATCACCAATGAAAGGTATCCTTTCGGCGTAGCCACGTGGACCGTCCCCGAGGGCAGCGGCAATTTCTGCGACCGCGGCGGGCGGTTTGGCACGCATTCGAGCAATGAAAATTTCACGCCGGTCTACTATCGGCGGATTGTTTTCATCGCGCATTTCAATGCCGGGGTACGTGCTCTCGACATTCGCGACCCCTTCCACCCTAAGGAGATCGCTTACTACATCCCCGCGATTACAGACAAAACGGACAAGCGCTGCGTGGGCACCGGTGCGGATCAGCGCTGCAAGGTGGCGATTCAGACAAATAACGTGGACGTCGATGACCGCGGCTACATCTACATCGTGGATCGCGCCAACACCGGCATGCATATCCTCGAACTGACCGGCGCGGCGCGCCAAATTGCGAATTTTGACCCCAAGCGTGTATCCGAGAAGCGCTAATTACGCCTCGATGATGTCATTGCGAATGGCGTAGCGAACGAGTTCGGTCACCGAATGGCATTCGAGCCGCCGCATGATGTTGGCGCGGTGCGTTTCGACGGTCTTGAAGGTGGTTCCCAGCGTGGCGGCGATCTCGCGGCTATTTTTGCCCTCCGCCAAAAGCTGCACGATTTCACGCTGCCGAGGCGTCAGCCGAAGAGCGTGATCCTGCCCATTATTTTTTGGCGGCTTCTTGCGTTCGTCCAGGAAAACTTGCGGCACGTTGGAAGTGAAGAAGGTCTTATTCCGTTGCACAGCTTCAACGGCGTGGACCAACTCGCTGGCGGCGTCGGATTTCAATACATAACCTCGCACGCCAGCCTTCAGCATCTGCTGAATGAGTGGATCGGAATGGTGCACAGTGAGAATGAGCACCTTGGTTGGGGATCCGCTGGCCACGATCTGCCGCGCCGCCTCCAGTCCGTTGAGAGACGGCATGCTGATATCTAAAATGCTGACGTCGGGTTTCAATTCCTTGGTTTTCTCGACCGCTTCTCTCCCATTGGTCGCCTCAGCAACGACCTTCCAGCCAGGCTGCTTTTCGAGCAGGTCGCGAAGGCCCCGGCGCACGATATCGTGATCGTCTGCTACTAACAGCTCTAGCTTAGGCATTGGCGGACCTCCGGGTGGAGTACCAGATCATACAGCAAAGACCTGAGTCTGCCATACAGCAATCGATGTAGTACTGGCGAAAGCCGTTACGAATAAAAAGCGAAACTCTATTCCCTGGAAATGCAGACTCCTGCGAAGTCCTGCCAAGCCGGCTTGTGCGCAAGTAAGGGAGCTGCAGGGGCTTGGCGTTACCCCGAGTCACTCATTATTATTCGGGCGATAAAAAGAGCTCGGCGGCGGTTCAGAGTTGGCTATCCAGCGCTTTCGACAAATCCTGGTAATTGATTAGGCCCACAATTGTCTTGATCTTTCGGCCATCGCGTGAATAGAGCATGCTCGTGGGCAAGCCCAGAATCCCGCCAAATTTATCGGCCACTTTGTCATTACCAAGGAGAATCGGATAGTCCATAGCCTCCTGCTGGCCGTTGACGTCGAAGCGCTTGGTTTTTACCCACGGCTCGACAGCTTTTTTGCCCTCATCGTCCATCGCTATGCCCAGGATAACGAGCCCCTTGGGCCCATACTTGTGATTGAACTCGATCAACCAGGGAATCTCTGTCTTGCAGGGATCGCACCAGGTGGCCCAGAAATTTACGAGCACGACCTTGCCTTTGTATTGATCCAGGCTGGCGGTCGAACCTTCGAGCGTGGGAATGGCCAAGCTGGCTTCTGGCGCGGCTCGGGAGGCTGTGCTGTTCGCGCCTAGGTTTGCGTTCTCGCCCGCTTTCTGTTTGCAGCCCGCCAGCGGAAGCAAGGCCAAAATGCCGCTGATCATCAGGGCCGCTAAGAACTTTCCTCGCATGGCGTGCTCCTCACTTTACAAAAACGTTTAGAAAACTCAGTTTACCCGAAAGCCAGGTCAGGCGATTGAAGAAGATCAGATAGCCCACTGCCAGCAGCAACGCGCCGCTGCCCACTTCGACCGCATGCAGGTGGCGGCGAAAGCGCTGGTAGAAGCGGAGAAATTGATTGATGCCCAGCGCCGTGAGCAGAAACGGAATTGCCAGGCCGGCGGAATAGAAGGCCAGAAGAAAAATGCCGCGCGAAACCGTCTCGGCCGTGGCGGCCATGGCCAGCACGCCGGCCAGGATTGGCCCGATGCAGGGAGTCCAGCCAAAAGCGAAGGCAAAGCCGAGCAGAAAGCCGCTAGCAACGCGCGCAAAGGGCCCAGAGGCGCGCTCTTGCTGGCTTTGGCCTCCCAGATTGCGGAAATGGATGTCGCGATTGAGCCAGCGCGTGAGCATAGGACCAACCAGGAAAATCAGCGCGACGGAGATCAATTGCGCTGGGCCGAATCCCCAAATTTCGTTTCCGCCGAGCCAAATCCACACCGCTGCGGCGAGCGCCAGCAGCACTCCTCCGATCACTAGGCCGCCGCGCACGGGAATGCGTCCCAGCCAGCCGATGAGATGCAGGCCAAGGAGCACGATAATCGCCCCGGCAAAAGGCGCGAGCAAGCTGCGATTGCGCACCAGAAACTGGCCCACAGCGCTGGCCGACGCGCCGAAGGTGATGAATACGACGGAAAAGCCGATCACGAAGGCCAATGAAGACGTGAGCAGACTTCCGCGCGGCCTTTCTCCCTGCCGCAGTTGCTCCACTCCGATGCCGGAGAGCATGGAGATATAGCCGGGAACCAGTGGCAGAACACAAGGGGAGAGAAAAGAGATAAGCCCCGCCACAAACGCGGCGAATATCGATATCTGCATTCTTTCATTATCTCCCAAATTGGCTCGCGCAGAGCAGCGCCCGGCATGACACCGATGAGATTGTCCGCGCTGAAGAGAAGATTCAAAGTGCAGGCCGATTGGCGTAAACAGAAGCCTGTTAGGAGCGCATCGACAGAATTGCATCGGTGAGTTCCCAAAATGGGAGCAGCGGAAGCACGTTTTCAAATCTAAAACTACCTCCGCGAGATTGGTGCCGAAATGCCGACGGCGTGCCGGGATTATGGCACTTGGTTTTCGGCACCAAAGCCAATTCTAAAAATCCGCCGCTGATTCCGAACGACTTATCCGCATAGCCCGGCCGCGGTTTCCTGGCCCACAAAATGCATTAACCAGATTTCGATAATACGTTAACCATACGCAGGTACAACGCTAATGCTAAAGATTTCAGTTAAAGACGAGGAGCCGCAAAAACACGTTTTGCTCGAGGTCGAGGGACGCTTGGCGGGACCTTGGGTTCAGGAGCTTGAGCGCTCCTGGGAGGCCGAGCGTAGCCGAGCGCGGTCCGAGCTCATCGTGAGACTTTCTAACGTGACTTTCATCGATGAAGCGGGAAACGAGCTACTCAGCAGGATTTTTCACGCCGGCGCCAGGCTCGAAGGCAATGGTTGCATGGTGCGCGCCATGATCGCCCGCATAACGGGCGCGGCGTTCCCGGCGCACGATTGTGAAGGCGAAAGCAAGAAGAGCATTGCGGCGTTATCAGGGGGAAGTCAGGGGGAGGGAAAATGAACACACGCGAAGCCAATGCCAGAACCACCCATACAAGCAACTTCAACTACACAATCAGCCGGACAACTCCCGACGAGGCGACACTTGTTCGTCAGGCCATCGCGGGCGAAGAGGGTGCTTTGGAAATGTTGTTCGCCCAGCACAGCCGCGCACTATTTCAAACAGCCCTGAGGCTGCTCGGCAATCCAGAAGACGCCGAGGACGCTTTGCAGGAAGCCATGCTGTCCGCCTACCGCAATCTGCCGCGGTTCGAGGGCCGTTCACAATTCTCTACCTGGATGACGCGAATTGTCATCAATGCCGCGCTGATGCGGCGCCGCAGCAAGCGCGCGCATCCCGCTTTATCGCTCGACGACTCGACCGAGGATAAAACGCCGATGGCGGAGCGCTTCGCCGACGGGCATCCCAGCCCGGAACAGCTCTACGCAAGCGCCGAGCTTTCCGCGCGGGTGAAAGAAAATCTGCAGGACCTTTCGCCGCTGTTGCGCAACGCTTTCGAGCTGCGCGAGCTGGAAGGTCTCTCCGCGGACGAAGCGGCCAAAGCTCTGGGAGTTTCGCGCAACACGCTCAAAGCGCGGCTATGGCGCGCGCGCCAGCAACTGGCCGGCCGCTTGGGTGACGTTCTGCGCCAGGGCAGCCGAATTACGCAGAACACGCGGCAGCTTGCGGCGCGACTTCAGCCCGCCGCGGGTGTCGCCGCCGGCGACTAACATCTCCATAGCGCACACGTGAGCCGCGTCGGCTATAGGCTGCGGCTCACTTGCCCCTGTAAAGCTTTTGCAACGATACGCATGTTGTGGGTCGCGGCTTCGCGACTTTAAGCCGTTCAGAAGATTTTCGGCTACCGTTTTGAACTCTCCGGTGGCCGCACCGGCGTCCTCTGACCAGATTGCTGAACACTTGATTGTGGGCTTGTTAACTTCACGCTCCGCGGTCAAACTAAGCCGCCCACCAATTCCTAGGACAGGAGCACGACATGAGCGCCACATCCGCACCGATGAACACTCCATTGCCTCGAAGGCTCTTGGGAAAGAGCGGCCTGAGTGTTTCGGCCATTGGCTTGGGATGCATGGGCATGTCCGAATTCTACGGCGCAACCGACGATGCCGAATCGATCGCCACGATTCACCGCGCGCTCGATCTGGGCGTGAATTTTCTCGATACTGCGGATGTCTATGGGCGGGGACATAATGAGGAACTCGTTGGCCGCGCCCTGCGGGGCCGGCGCGAACAAGCCATTCTCGCGACCAAGTTCGGCAATGTGCGCGCGAGCGATGGCCGCTGGCTGGGCGTGAATGGCCGGCCGGAGTATGTCGCGCAATCTTGCGAAGCAAGTCTGCGCAGGCTGGGCGTCGCGCACATCGATCTTTATTATCAGCATCGCGTCGATCCCGAAGTACCCATTGAAGAGACCGTCGGCGCCATGGCCAAACTGGTACAGGAGGGCAAGGTTCGCCACATCGGACTCTCCGAAGCCGGCCCAAAAACGCTGCGCCGCGCCGCGGCCGTGCATCCCATCACCGCTTTGCAAAGCGAGTACTCGCTTTGGACACGCGATCCCGAAGCAGAAGTCCTGGCCGCCTGCCGCGAACTTGGCATCGGCTTTGTCGCCTATAGCCCGCTCGGCCGGGGATTTCTTACTGGGCGCTTCCGCACCCAGAAGGATTTTGAGCCTGGCGACTACCGGCCTAATTCGCCGCGTTTTCAGGGCCAGAATTTGGATCGCAATCTCGCCATCGTGAAAGCCATCGAGGAATTGGCGGCGCAAAAGCGCTGTTCACCCGCGCAGTTAGCGCTGGCCTGGCTATTGGCCCGCGGCGAAGATATTGTCCCTATCGCGGGCACGAAACGGCGGAGTTACCTCGAACAGAACCTAGGCGCTTTGCAGGTGAAATTGACGGCCGCCGATCTTTCGCGCCTGGACCGCGCCGCGCCTCTCGGAGCGGCCGCCGGCGCGCGCTATCCGCAGGAAGCCATGCAGCGCGTCAATATTTGATTCTCGTTCCATCTTATTTGAACTTCATCGCGCGCGCGTTGCAGCCAGCCAAAATCATTGCGAATCGGCACTGCCAGCGCTTTCCGTTCCGCTTGTAGCGGCGCGTCGCGCGGCGTATGCTTCGCCTACCGGCTTGTGACAGGCGAGAAGAAGAGCGCCAGTAGGCCGCATCCATAGACGGGAGGCTTCTATGCGACATCGCGTTTCTCTCGGGGCGATCTTGGGAATTCTTTTGGTGTTGGGAACCGTTTGGAGCGGACCGCTATTCGCGCAGCAGGCCGAGCGAGGACAGGGGCGAGGAGTGCAGGGACCCGCCGCGCAGGGCGGTGAGGGTCCGCGCGCGTCCAATGCGTCCCCAGTCTTCAAGGTGGAATGGGTGCGGCCTCCGAGCCAAAACGGCCAAGTTCCGGTCGTTCAGGAAAATATCGCCGATCCGAATATTGAACTCAAACAATACGGACCCGCCGCCAAGGAATTGCTCACCTCCGGCACGCCGGGAAGCGAAAGCACGCCGTTCACGGTGTGGTCGGGCGCCTGCACAGGGCCCTTTGCCATCACTTTCCGGCCGAAGAATAATTACGTGGACCTCACCGGGCTGGGCCGAATACGGTGGGTGGTCAAGACGTCCGGCTTCCACGAGGTGCGGCCCGTGGTAAAGCTCGCGGATGGAACTCTGCTCGTGGGAGACCGCACGGACTCGTCCGTCGCCATGTTCAACGTGCGCGAGTTCGCACTGGCAGATGTGCGCTGGATCAAGCTAGATCCGAATCGAGTGGTCACGCTTGGCGTGAATGGCCCCGCGAATCAAATTTGGGTCAACAATCCCGACCTGAGTAAAGTGGATGAAGTAGGGTTCGTGGACCTGATGCCCGGCAGCGGCCATGGCACCGGCGGGTACATTCACCTGGGCACGATCGAGGTGTATGGCAAGGCGGTTCCGCGCCAAACGACAACGAGCAGCCGCTAGTGCCGTTCCAACTATTTGCACCAAATTCTCTACTAGGCCATCCCACAGCCAATCGCAGGCTCTTTGGGCCGAACCTCTCGCCGGATCAAGTTGGAACGGCACTAGAGGCGCGCGGAGCACACCCGGCGAAGGTCCACTCGGAGCCGTTTTACGAAGCCCTGAGGCGCGGCAGGAGCTTTACGGCGTTATCGCGCTCCACCAGCTTCAATTCGGCCTCGCTGAACATATGCAGCGATCGAATCTCCTGCGCGGTCTCCAGGATGTGTCCTCCAGGCGGGAAATCCGTTCCGAACATGATCTTGTCCGGGCCCACCAGTTGCCGCAGCGAAGCGACTACGCCCGCATTCGCGGCGCCAGCCAGGTCGTAATAAAACTTCTTCAGCTCGGCGATCAAGCCATTGGGCAACTGCTGCTTGAAGTTGCTTGCTGCGCCTGCAATGCGCCCCGCCAGAAACGGCATGGAACCGCCGCCATGCGACCAGATCCAGCGAATATTCGGGAAGCGCACGGCATCGCCGCTGAAGCAGACGCCCGTGATCGCGCGCGTCGTATCCGTACCGTATTCCATGCTTGCCGGATGGACTCCGGGAGCGTAGCTGAGGTTCCTGCAGCAATCGGCTGCCGTTGGATGCACAAAAACGACGGCATTGCGCCGATTGAGTTCCTCCATCACCGGCCTGTAGGCGGCATTTCCGAGCCACGTGTCGCCGAAGCTGGTCATGAACCCGATCCCGTCGGCGTGGAGCTGATCGTAGGCGTACTCGACCTCCTTAAGCGTGGCATCCACGTCTGGCAGCGGCATCGCGGCAAACAGCCCGAATCGCGCCCGGTGCGCCTGCACCACCTTCGCCCCGAAATCGTTGCACTCTCGCGCGAGCCGGACTGCCTGGGCTTTGTCGCCCAGATATAGCCCCGGATTGGTAATGGACAGCACCGCCGCGGCTCCGCCGCCCCGATCTAGATCCTCGAGCGATTTTTCCGGCGTCCAGGTCGTGTTCGGAGCCTGCAGCAGCGGATTGCCCCTCATCGCCGCGACCCATGTCGGCGGCCCGTAATGGTGGTGCACGTCGATCCGATACTTTTCCCTGCCGACGGCGGAAGCCGCACCCGCCGTCTGCGCCGGCGCAGCCAAGGCGTCCGCTGTGCTGGCCGCCACCGCCAATCCAAGTGCGCCTAACGCGCGGGTCAAAAAACCTCGGCGGTCTTGATCGCTCATACGTCACCTCCAAGTCGTCTCAGATCCGTCACGGCCTCTGGCGTGATTTGCGTAATTGCAAGATTTGCATTTTGGTTAGAAAACTTGCCGGTAACATACACCTGAACTCGTCCGCATACAATCTTCTGTGGCCTGTCGCCCAGGGAAAGCGGTGGCAGTTTGCGCCGACGCGCTTGACTGTGCGCCACGGGTGTATACTGCTCGGCAACTGGGAGCCAAAAGGTACCCATGGGTAATCGTCCGACTTAGGAGGGCACCATGCGCATAGGTTTTTCGATCCTTCTCGTTGTATCCCTTGCAGGCATGACGCAATCCGCTGCGCTCGGCGCGGATTCCGACAAGCCGGCGCCGCCCCGCGAGGTCACATTTACCAAGGACGTGGCTCCCATCCTGCAGCTCTCCTGTCAGATCTGCCATCGTCCCGGATCGATTGCTCCGATGTCTCTGCTGACTTATCAGGACGCGCGGCCCTGGGCTCGCGCGATCAAGGAAAAGGTCGTCCGTCGCCAGATGCCGCCCTGGCACATCGATCGGAGCATCGGCATCACAAAATTTAAGGACGATCCATCCTTGACCGACGCCGAGATCGCTACGATTTCGAATTGGGTGGATCAGGGCGCCCTCGAGGGCAACCCGGGGGACATGCCGCCCCCGCGGCAATTCAGCGACCCAGACAAGTGGCATATCGGAACGCCGGACTTCGTCATCTCCATGCCCAAGCCATATACGCTGAAAGCCAAAGGAGGCGACGAGTATTACGACATCGACCTGGATCCCGGCTTTAAGGAGGACATGTACCTCTCGGCCGTGGAGACCAAGCCTGATTCCGGATTTAAGGTTGTGCACCACGCGACTACAAACTTGGTCGAGGACCCGGAAGCGGACCCGGTCGGGCTGTTCTTGAATGAATATGCCGTAGGCAAGAACGCCGACCTCTTTCCGGAAAATTCGGGCCGCCTGATCAGGGCGGGCTCCAAGATCCATCTCAACCTCCATCTCCATCCGTCCGGCCAGGAAACTCCCGTCAGTGTCTCCGTGGGGTTCAAGTTCCACCCGAAGGGGTTCGTGCCCAAGTACGTGACGTTCACCCAACACATGGGAGACGTCACCGAACTCGATCTCCCAGCCGGCCAGATTACCCGCAGCGATGGCTACTTCCGTCTGCAAAAGCCTGCGCTGATTTCGGCGTTTCAGCCCCACTTTCACACCCGCGGCAAGGCCCAATGCATGGAGGCGATCTATCCGGACGTTCGGCCAGATTCAGCGCGCCCGGGGCCGGCGCGGACTGAGACGCTCAGTTGCGTGAGCGATTACCAATTCGGCTGGAGCATCACCTACCCTTATGCCGAGGACGTGGCCCCGCTGCTGCCTGCCGGCACGATCATTCACATCACCACCTGGCACGATAACTCGGTGAATAACAGATACAATCCGAATCCGAAAAACTGGGTTGGATATGGCCAGCGGACCATCGATGAGATGAGTTTTGCGTGGGTCAGCCTGTACTATCTGGATGAGGCCGACTTCCAACAGCGAGTCCAAGCCAGAAAAAAGATGACGAAGACGGACGAGCAAGATCACCTCGACAGCCGCTTGAAGCAATGAGGACAGGCGTCCGCGTGGTGATCTGCGTATTGGCCGGCAGTTTTCTGCCCGGCGGCGCACACAGGACGGGCGCGCAAGGATTGTCGCAGCTTCCGACCTACAATCCCCAAACGCAATTTTCGAGGGGCCAGGACGTAGTGCCGGTCTACGAGGGATGGCTGCGAAACCCGGACGGGACTTTCACGTTTGTGTTCGGCTACTTCAACCGCAATTGGAAGGAAGAACTCGTCATCCCGGCCGGACCCGAAAACAAACTTGAACCCGGCGAACCTGATCGCGGCCAGCCCACCTACTTCCTTCCGAGGCGGCAGTCCTGGGTCTTTCGAGTCCAGGTGCCAAAAGATTGGGGGCAGCAGGAACTGGTCTGGACCATCACTGCCCATGGCCGCACGGAAAAGGCCTACGCCCAACTGCTGCCGGAGGAGGAGATTCTCGAACGCTTAATCCAGACGCACGGAAATTTGAATCCTGGCGAAGACGATCCCAACAAGCCTCCGTACATCAGGATTCCACCAGTTCCGCCAGCGGAGCTGACGAGTGCGGTTCGGTTAACTGCCTTGGCGAGCGATGATGGGCTTCCCAAGGCGCGCCCCGCTCCAGCGCCCCGTCCGGGAGCAATTCCTCAAGCTCAAACCAACTCGGCTACCGGGCGCCGCCCCGCCGGACTATCCGTCAAGTGGTTCGAATATCGCGGTCCGGCGAGGGTCATATTTGACTCCGCTGGACCGATCGCGGTGAGCAACGGCCAAGCGGTCACGACCGCGCGCTTTGCCGCGGCCGGGACATATGTGCTGCGCGCAACCGCCGACGACGGAGCACTGTCGACGACCGCCGATGTGACCATCACGGTCCAGCCGGACTCGTCCGCCGGCGACAAGCCTTAGCGCAAAGGAATGCGATGGCCGTTGAGGGCGGCGGAGTTCGTCAAAATCGCGACGCTCGCACGCGCCAAGGACGCCTTTACGTTTCTAGCCATGATGATCTGCCTTCGTCACTCCGATTCTGAGCCCTGAGGTAGGTGCGGCTGCGCATGAGGGCATTGGCCGCCCAGGCGGAACACTCCATTACCACATCCGCTGGTCAGGGCGCATGGCGCTGGGATTGGGAATGCTTCAGCACACGGGCGCGGCGCTGAAAAGGTGGTGGGTGACCAGGGGCTCGAACCCTGAACTTGCGGATTAAGAGTCCGCTACTCTACCAGTTGAGTTAGTCACCCCGAAATCAGCTTACCAGATGAGCGGCCGGGGACGAATACAAGATCGCCGAGCAGACAAGCCCCGCCTCTTGAGTTTTATCTAGTTGGCCGACTGCTATTTGCTTCTTACTATTGGTGACTACAACAGGAAGAAAGTGTCGTCTTTCTCAACACCAACGGGATTCTCGAACTAACTGCGAAGCTGGTCGGCGATTTCGCGCGCTACCTCGCGGGCACGCGCGATCTCCGAAGGATTCAGCGATATCGCCGCCACCCGCGGATGGCCGCCTCCGCCGAAGCGTTCCGCCAGTGACGCGAGGTTTTTTTCTGTGGCGCCCGGATTCCAGGGATTTGAACCGATGGAAATCTTCGCCCGCGTGGCCGAGGCGCTGATTCCAACTGAATAGCGGCAGTGCGGAAACAGCAGGTAGGGGATAAATTTGTTGTAGCCTTCCAAATCGAGATCGCTGACGTCGAAAAATACGACCGCATCGAGGGCCTCCGCGCGTTGCCGCAGCACTTCGATCGAACGCTTGTGCCGTTCGAGCAAAGGACCGAGATGCCCTGCAATCATCGGAAGTTTTACCACTTCGTCCATGGGGCGATCCGCAAGCTCCGGAATCAAGCGAGGCACCAGCCCCGATTCCGGCGCCGCTTCGATCACCAGGGCCACTTGCGTCGCCGGCTCGCTGAGGGCTACCGCCGATTCGGGGGTGGGGAACTGAGCGCCGTCGATGACGTCCCCCCAGTGAATCAATTCCGCGAGCGGCTGAATGTTAAATCCAAACTTGCTGCTGGTGATATCCGCCAGCAGCTTCGTGCATGACTTGTAGTCAGGATCGTAAAACTTCTGTCCCGAGCGGTCGCCACGGAAATGAGCGGCGTCGGCTGCAGTCAAAAAGGCGCTCTGATGATGATCAAACCACCAGGTAACGCGGGGCGAGCTCGAGTACTTGAAATCGACGATGACGTTTTCATCGCCGTCAAATAGGCCCTCCTCAAAAGGCTGCACCGCGCGATGCGTCATGCCGGTGTAAGAGAAGGCCGCCCGGGCATTCATGCGCTCCCGGTAAAAACGGGAGAAAAGAGCCGCAGAAGCCGCGCCGTCGAAGCAACGATCGTGGAAACAAAGACGAACCTTCTTGGTATCCGGCAAAAGATCCTCGCCAGCAAAGCAACAAAGAGAAAAAATTCACCCCAGCAAAGCCATTTAAGATGGACGTGAGCCCCTCGATTGTCAAGAAGAAAGGCGGCGAAACGGGGCCTCTACTATTGGCGTAAAGGCGTCAAAATTTGGAGTTTCGCGGAGAATAGCCGTTCCTTAGCAGTGATGCCAGCGTCTGCAGGAACAGCGACCAACCCAATTCAGAGGAGCAAACGGCGGTATTCTCAAATAAGCCCCTGCGGTAGAATTGTTTGCTCAACGGCGCGGAAGTGGCGGAACTGGCAGACGCGCAGGACTTAGGAACCGTTC
>WNGR01001495.1_pt1 | contig 36238 bp, 32 predicted proteins | sample 5407581 | NCBI WGS metagenome assembly WNGR01 (sample SAMN13153383, study PRJNA577476) | soil metagenome | isolation source: 80 cm soil or saprolite under Garry oak tree replicate 2 | place: USA:California | collected 2016-06-15 | reverse complement strand
GCCCTTGGCCGTCCGGCCGGAGAAACAGTGGTCCATGCTCAGGCATCATGCCGGAGTAGGTGGCCTGGCCTGCCGCATCGGGGACCGGCGATTCGGTTGGCCTGGGGACGCTGTCAATGAGGAGGTCGGCTGGCTGCCGGGCAACAACGCTGGTGAGGAGGCTGAGTGGATGAGACCGCGGTCACGGGTCCCCCGTGGCGTGCTGGTCGCCACTGGGGTGGTTGTGCTGGTCGCCGCCGGGATCGCGGGCTACGTGAGCTTTGGCTATCCGCCGTGGGAGGCGGCGGCCATGACCCTGCTTACGCTGACCACAGTCGGGTTTGCGTCCAGCAGTCATCTCTCAACTGGTGTGCTGGTCTTCACCGCCGGGCTGGCCTTCCTCGGCGTCGGCCTGTTCTTCGTCATCCTGGGCCTGGCCGCGACCGCGATCGTGGAAGGCCGGGTGAGCCTGTTTTCGCGGAGCCGCCGGATGCGCCGGCGCCTTGATGAACTACGCAGACACTTCATCGTCTGCGCCTACGGCCGGGTCGGCCGGTCCATCGCCCGGGAGCTGGAGGCCGGCGGCGTGCCGTTCGTCGTCGTGGACAGCAAGGCCGAACTGGAACCGGACCTGGAACGCGACGGGCGGTGCTACCTGATCGGCGATGCGTCGGACGAGGCGGTGCTGCGCGAGGCAGGGATCGAACGAGCCCAGGGGCTGATTTGCGCCGTGGACTCGGACGCCGAGAACGTCTTCATCACCATCGTCGCCCGCTCGCTCAGCCCCGATCTGCTCATCGTGGCCCGGGCCGCCCGGGAGCAGTCAGCCGACCGGTTGTACCGAGCAGGCGCTACCCATGTGGTCTCACCGTATGTGACCAGTGGAAGGCGGATGGCGAATCTGGCCGTCAGGCCCCACGTGGTGGAGTTCTTCGATCTCGCACGCGCCGGCCAGCCCGACCTACGGCTGGAGGAGCTGGCGATCACCGAAGGGTCCCCGCTGGCAGGCCGGAGCCTGCAGGAGCTGCGCGGGCCGGCGGTGCCATTGCTGGTCCGCCACCCCGACGGGCAGCTGATCGCCAACCCTGCCCGCGAGCTCCAGCTACAGCCCGGCGACGTGCTAGTCGTCTTTGGTGAGGTCAGCGACCTGAACCCGCTCGACCGCGACTAGGACACGGGCACTTCATCAGGACTCGTCACGTATGCTTGATCGCCGCTCACCTCATCGTGCCCGGCAGGCCAGCCCGCCGGGCCAGGTAACCCCGAAGCCCGGCAACGGCGGCCGGCCGGGGCCGACGAGGGCAACCAAGATGCACCGGCTGGGCACGCAGCATTGCGTAGCAACGGGCTCCCCGCCCATACCTGGGCGATCTGTGCGCTCAGCGCCGGATAGCGCATCCATGACAGAGCCGCTCGTAATCGGCGTAATACGGATGATATTGTCAAGCGCGCGGTGCACCGGGCTGGTCTTGGTAGTCATGATGTCGGCTCGCCGAAGAGTTCTTCGCCGTCGCTGGCGCCCAGGAGGAAGGCGAACCGGTGCAGTCGCGCAGTGTGACGATCGCTGGCCGTGGTCGTCGCGCGAGATCCGCCGTTCGGTACGCGTGGGAGAGGTGGCGTCCGGTTGGCTACGGCCGGGCATAACGGGGTGATCTGCGCGGCTATGCGCACGGCTGACCGACGTCCGCTTCTGCATGATATGCCGATGAGCGAGCGCGGGGCACCATAGGCAATTGCGTCGGGCGTCTCCGCGAAAACGCCCGCGGGCGACGTTCCCTCCTCACCGCCGTTTCCTGTACGGAACAAATTTTGCCTTCAGGCAACGGCGATGACAACGCAAGGAATGCTCCGCGGCTGTCCGCCGCCGAGGGGGCCCACTGGCCGCTGGCCTGCCTGCGTCACCGGCCACGTGGCCCCTTCCCAGGCGGGCGTCCGCGGGAGCGCTCTCATGACCCTATAAGGGCCGGGCCTCTTCCTAGCTCAGCCCGGTAGCGGGACGCTCCGGGTGAGAGATTCCGAGCTCGGGAGAGGAGACCCGGCAATGTCTGACTACGCCGGCATCGATGTGCGCCGCAAGCGGTCCCAGGTGGCGGTGGTCACCGAGGATGGAACGGTGCAGCTGAACAAGAACGTGGTCAATGGCTCGGAGCCGTTCCTGCGGCTGATCGGGGATCTGCCCGCGGGGACGCCGGTGGCGTCCGGGGCTGCCTTCGGCTGGAGCTGGCTGGCCGAACTACTCGAGGACTACGGCTTCGACGCGCACCTGGTGCACCCGCTGCGGTGCAAGGCGATCGCCTCGGCCAGACTGGAGAACGACAAGGTCGAATACCGCGCACTTAGCATTCGCTAACGGCCGAGGGCGCGCCGCGGGTCCCTCCACTCCATACGGCTCCTGGGCACTGCCCTTAAGTTTCCGGAGTTGTGTCCCATTTCGGGAGATTCGACTTTGTGATGTCGATGGTGTAAGTGACTTCCTCGGTGTGCCTGGTTCGTCGTTCGGCTGCGGTTCTGCCGGAGGTTCGCTGGCGGCCCTGGCGGTGGCGGGGCAGGGCGAGGATCGCGGCGTCCAGGCTGGCCAGCGGGGCATCCGCGCTGGCGCGGCGGTGGCCGCAGTGCCGGCAGCAGGTATCGCTGGCGACGTGGGAGCGGATGAGGCCGAGGACGGCGGTGAAGGGGATGAGGCCGGGATCGAGGCCGGCGGATCCGGCGGCGCGGGCGGTGGCGGCGGCGGTGATGTTGTGGATGAGCAGCAGTGCCCAGGCTTCCTGGCGGGCCAGTTCCGGGGACTGGCCGCGCAGCGGGCGGCGGGGGCCGCGGACGGTCCGCTTCAAATGGAGGAACGCGATTTCAAGGAGCAAGCCGGAATGCCTGCATAGATGACCATGACGGCGGGAATGCCCCTGTTATCGGAATTGACGGCTTGCTGGCGCTGTCCGTGACCGTGCGTCGGCTGCGGGAGGGCGGCGGCAAGCCGGGCGAGGATGGTGCGGAGTGCGCGCAGGAGCCGCCGTGCCCCCGTAACCCGGGTTCGGCTGGATCCGGTCCCGGCGTGGGAGGAGCTCCCGGAGGCGAGCCGGGCAGCGGCGGGGTGCCTGATGGCGGTGCTGATGATGCGGATGATCCGGGCGGGGCATGCCGGCGTGGACAGGGACGGGCATGATGAGCGTGGCGGCGAGGCTGCCGTGGGAGCAGGCCGGGAGCAAGATCCAGGAATGGCACCGGGACCGGCTCGCCGTCGTTTACGTGCGCCAGTCCACGATGGCGCAGGTCATCGAGCACGGCGAGTCGACGCGGCTGCAGTACGGGCTGGCCGGGCGTGCGGCCGGGCTGGGCTGGGAATCGTCGAGGGTCCTGGTGATCGATGAGGACCTGGGGCACTCGGCGTCCGGGGCCGAGGCCCGGCCCGGGTTCCAGCGGCTGGTGTCGGAAGTCGGGCTCGATCACGTCGGCATCGTGCTGGGCATCGAGATGTCGCGGCTGGCCCGGTCCGGGCGCGAATGGCATCAGCTGCTGGAGCTGTGCGCGCTGTCGGGGACGCTGCTGGGCGACATGGAGGGCATCTACGATCCCGCCGCGCACAATGACCGGCTGCTGCTGGGCCTTAAAGGGACTATCAGCGAGGCTGAGCTCCACCTGATCCGGCAGCGGATGCAGGGCGGCCGGATCGCCAAGGCCCGGCGCGGGGAGCTCGCGGTCCCGCTGCCGTCCGGGTTCGTCCGCCGGCCGTCCGGCGAGGTCATCCTGGATCCCGATGAGCAGGTCCGCGCGGTGATCGCGCTGGTGTTCAGCCTGTATGACCGGATCGGCACGGTCGGCGGGGTGCTGAGCTACCTGGCCGGTAACCGGATCCAGGCCGGGATCCGGCTGCGGGAGGGGCCTGACCGCGGGGAGCTGACATGGCGGCGCCCGTCACGGGCGATGGTGCAGAACATGATCCGCAACCCGGCTTACGCTGGAATCTACGCATACGGGCGCAGCGCCGGCGACCCGCGCAAACGGCAGCCGGGACGGCCTTACAGCGGCAGGACGCGGGTAGAGTCCGGGCAGTGGCTGGTCTACCTGCCCGGGATCCTGCCGTCCTACATCAGCGTGGAGCAGTACGAGGCGAACATGCGGCGGATGGACGCGAACCGGTCCCGCGCCCAGAGCATGGGCGCGGTGCGCGACGGCCCGGCCTTGCTGGCCGGGCTCGTCCGCTGCGGCCGCTGCGGGATGAAGATGTCCGTCCGCTACCAGCGCGGCCCCGGCGGCACCCTGCAGCCCAGCTATGTGTGCGGCATGGCCAGTGTCACCTGGGCTGGCGAGCGCTGCCAGCAGCTCGCCGGCACGTGCGTGGACGACTACGTGGCCTCCCTCGCGCTGCAGGCGATGGCCCCGGCCGCGCTGGAGGTCTCCCTCGCCGCCGCGGAGCAGGAAGAACTCCGGCGCTCCGAGACCGACCGGATCTGGCGGCAGCGGCTGGAACGCGCCGACTACGCCGCTGACCGGGCCCGCCGCCAGTACCAGCTCGCCGAGCCGGAAAACCGGCTGGTCGTGCGGCAGCTGGAGAAAGACTGGAACGATGCCCTGGCCGGGCGGCAGCGGCTGGGCGAGGAGTACGACCGTCATCTCGCTGCCCGGCCCCGTGCCCTGACCGCCGCCGAAAGGGGGCAGATCCGGGCGCTGGCGGCCGACCTGCCGGCGGTCTGGCACGCGGCGACCACGACGGACGCGGACCGCAAGCAGCTGCTCCGGCACCTGATCGAGAACGTCACGGTCACCGTGATCGGCGACAGCGAGCAGGTCGACGTCGAGGTCACCTGGGCCGGCGGCCACCGCACCACGGGCCGCGTCATCCGCCCGGTCGCGACCCTGGCCCAGCTGACCTACTTCCCGCGGCTCCGGCAGCGCGCCGGGGAACTGCTTGCCGCCGGCTGCACGGCCGCGCAGATCGCCGGCAGCCTCAACGCCGAGGGCCTGCGCCCGCCCAAGCGCGCCGCCGCCTTCACCCGGAACTCGGTCTACGACCTGCTGTCCGCGCTGGGCCTCAGGCAGGCCCGGGCACCGGAGCGCCGCCCCGGACTCGGCGAGCATGAATGGTGGCTGCGCGACCTCGCCGCGCACCTGGGAATGTCCAAGGTCACCCTCGACGCCTGGGTCCGCCGCGGCTGGGCCGACGGCTACCTCCACCCCGAGGCACGCCTCATCGTCGTCCGCGCCGACCCCGCTGAGACCGAGCGGCTCCGCATCCTGCACGAGACTCCCCGGGGACAGTACATGCGCCGTCCCTGGCAGCAAGATCAGGAAGCCAGCACCAACGCCGACGCGGAAGGAACCGGAGATGACGAGCAGCCCGACTTATGACAGCAGTCCGGCTTGCTCCTCTCGATTTGCCATCTTTCGGCATACAGGACGGCGATTTCCGCCGCGGGGTGAGCCCGGTGGTCCAGAAGGGTGGTCAGGACCCGCATCCGGGTCGTCTTGGCCCGTCCGCTGCGGGTCACGGTGGTGACAGTGAAGGTGACCAGCCGGGCGATGGTGTCCGGGAGCCGCTCCGCGTGCCTGTCGCCGGTCTCGCGGCGGCGCCGGGCCCGCATCCCGTCTGATTCGTGCAGCATGACCAGCTCAGAGCCGTCGGGGAGAGTCTCCAGGGTCTTGAGCGGGACGGATTTCGCGCCGTTCTTGACCCGCCAGGCCAGGTCAGCGCCGGTGCCGCAGAACCGGATCCAGCGGTGCATGGAGAAGAAGCCGCGGTCGGCGAGGTTGAGGATGCCGGGCGTGAAGCTGTCCTCCAGCTGATCTGCCAGGGCGTTCTCGCCGTCGTGGTAACCGCCGATCGCGGCCCCTATCCAGCGGAAGGTCGCGGTGCGGACGTGCGCGGTGACCCGCAGCAGCGGGCGGGCGCCGTCCGCGGGCGTGCCGAACTCGCCCTCGAGCACGCCGTTCCTGGCCAGCTCCATCGTGGTGCCGTCGATGGCGGTGACCTCCATGCCCTTCCACAGCAGGCCGATCCCCAGGTCCGCGTCCGTGACGGCCGCGTCAAGCCCGAAAACCCTTTTCATGACCTGCTCGCCGAGCAGCTTCCTGGCCTGGGAGAACGCGCTGCCGGACGGGATCTCCGCGCCCGGCCGCCGCTTCAGGCCGGGCAGCCCGAACGCCGTCGCCAGCACGCTGTCATACCCGGCGCCGGGGAACAGGCAGGCCACCAGCACGCAGATCACGGTCATCTTCGCGGTCAGCACCCGGTCGTACTTATGCCCGGCCGGCGCTTCCCGCAGCGCGCGGGTGATCACGTCCTCGGCGAGCAGTTCTTCCAGCAGGCCCTGCCGGTCCAGTTCCGCCAGCCATTCCGTCCAGAACCCGGGCCCGGACGCGATCCGGGCGGCCATCTCCGCGGCATCCTCGCTGCCCTCGCCGCCCTGCGGCGCAGCCGGAGTGGACGCAGGCCCGATGACCATGGCAAACTTGGCAGTCAACAAAGCTCCAGGTGAACGAAAAGGGCGTCGACAACCCCGTTCCTACCAGGAGCTTTGTTCCATTTCCGGGACCACCGGATCCCGTCACGCCACCGCGATCAACATGCAGCCAGACCGTGACCAGCCCCCGGAAAACCAGACACCAGACCTCATAAGTCCGGAAACTTTAGGGCAGTGGGCTCCTGGGTGACTGTTGTTGAGGTGCTCGTCCGGGACTGCGCAGCTTCGGGTCTGTGTTGACGCTAAAACGCGACTAGCAGGTAGACGCCGCCAACGACGTCAAAGCCGATGCACGCGGGACATACCACCTGGGCATGCGGTGTGGATGCCTCGTTGGCTGTACAGGCTGTCCCATAAGGCGTGCGCCGGGTAGCCTGCGGCCAGCACCGCGGGCCGACAGAGCCAGCCCGGCAGTTGCGAGCGCGCCGAACAGCAGGATTCCGGCGCCTTCGATGCCGAACTCGCTGGCGCGCCCGTCGGCCAGGACGAAGCCTATGTAGACGGCACCGATCGCGCCAAGCAGGATTGCCAGGAACCCGAGCGCGTCTCGGCGGGACAGCAGCGCCGGGACGACCAGGGTGCCGCCACCGAGGATGGCTGCGGCGATGAGGGCAGTGATCCAGCCGCGCCGCCCGCCTTGGGCGACCAGGGGGGCAGGGCCAGGACGGACGTGCCACTGTCTGACGCGCCCCACGACGGGACAGGACCGGCTGTAATTGTCGAGGCCGTAAGCGTTGGTTCCCGGCTGGTCTACGGATACCAGGCGGATGCTCGCTTTGGGCGGTGGGCTTGCTTTGCCTGCGGACTACGAGCACCGATCGGGTTTATGTAGGAGAACCCGGGCGTGGCCAACAACTCCTGGGGCGGCTGGCCGCCGAAAGAGAGTATCCACAGAGAGCGGTCCCAGGTGCCGAAGATGGGCTCGGTGCCGCTGCGGGTGGAGATCACGGCGACGTGACTGAGATCGGGCGAGCAGGCCGGTTCATACCAGGTGCGGGGGGCGTTCGAAGGTGAGCGGCCGGGACCGCCAGCCGGGCGGCGTGGCCAAGACCACTCGTTGGCTGCCGGTCATGTAGCGGTCGCCGCCGACCGCCGCCACGAGGGTTGCCCGCACCAGGTGACAAGGGTCGCAATGGGCCCGGTCAGCTGTCGTCGAAGCAGTGCCGCAGGCGGCGCAGTCCTTCGGTGATGCGTTCGGTGGGAATGGCGCCGTAGCCGACCACTAGGCCCGGCGGCCCCGGCGCGCTGACGCCGAACGGCGCCAGCGCCTGTGCGTCCACACCGGCGGCGGCAGCACGGCTGATTACCTCGTCGATCTGACCTGCGGTCAAGACGCGGGCTGTCGCGGCGACGTGCAGTCCGATGGCTGAGGGGATGACCTCAAGGTGGCCGGCGAACCGGCGCCGCAGGCCGTCGGTCACCAGTTGGTGGCGTTCTGCGTAGACCGCGCGCATGCTGCGCACGTGGCGGGCGAACCAGCCGTCGGCGATGAAGCGTGCCAGGGCCGCTTGCGCCGGCAGGTGGGTGTGCCAGTGGGCTACGAACTTCGCCGCCCGCAGCGCGGTGCGCAGTGGCGCCGGCGCGACCAGGAACCCCAGCCGCAGGGTCGGCAGCATCGTCTTGGAGAACGAGCCCACGTAGATAACGTGGCCGTCGGCCTCGAGGGTCTGCAGCGGCTCGATTGGGCGATCGCTATAGCGGAATTCGCTGTCGTAGTCGTCCTCGATGATCGCGGCGCCGTGCCGTGCAGCCCAGGCGAGCAGGGCCAGCCGCCGCGGTAGCGACATGGTTACCCCCAGCGGGAACTGGTGTGACGGCGACACGTACACCAGGCGGGCATGTGCGGGGATCGCGTCAACCACCAGCCCTTCGGCGTCGACCGGCACGCCGACCACCTTGGCGCCCAGCGAAGCCAGCAGCCGCCGCGGCGGGCCGTAGCCGGGGTCCTCCACGGCCGCCACGTCGCCGGGGCTCAAGATCACTCGTGCTATCAGGTCAACCGCCTGCTGGGTGCCGCTGGTCACCACGATGTCTTCGGCGGTGGCCCGGACCGCGCGGGACGCGCCGAAATGCAGGGCGATCGCCTGGCGCAGGCCCTGATGCCCGGCTGGGTCGCAGTAGGCGTGGATATCGGTGGCCCCGGCGTGCAGTTCCTGTCCCAGCAGCCGCCGCCATCTGGTGTACGGGAAGAGCCTGGCGTCGGGAATGCCGCTGCTGAAGTCGAAGTCGGCCAGCGGGCCCCAGACCGGGATCCGGACGCTCGCCCAGACCGGCCGCGGGCGCAAGGCGCCGCCGGCCGGCCTGGCGTGGCCCGTGGCGCTGCCGATGTGGTCGCTGACGAAGGTGCCGGCCCCGACGCGGGTGCCGACATAGCCCTCGCTGGCAAGCTGCTCGTAGGCGAGGGTCACGGTACCGCGCGAGACGCTGAGCTGCCGGGCAAGTTCCCGGGTGGGTGGCAGGCGCTCGCCGGCCGGCAGTCGGCCGGCGAGGATGGCGTCCCGGAGCTGCCGGTAGATCTCCTTGGTCAGGTTGTTGCGGCCGACCAGGCTCACGTGCAGCTCTACCGCGCTCAAGCCTCCCGCCGCCTTCGCCGGGCCAGCCACGCGGTTGACGGTGATGACTGCCGGGGATCGGTCCCTTGAGTGCCGGGTCGAAGCCCGAAGCCGAACCTCACCAGCGTAACCACGGTCCCAGCATAGGCCTGGGATTTCGGTTCTGGCGGGATCATTGGTCTAGTGATCAAGGTCGGAATTGGATCTACCGTTCGTCCAATGTGCCCCCTACCGTTGTGACGCCACGACGTTGTGAGGAGGCGGCATGCGAACCGGAGTCCTGGTGGTTGGCGGCGGAGTAGTGGGGCTGACCAGCGCCTTGTTCTTGGCCCAGCATGGCGTGCCGTGCGTGCTGGTCGAGCGCCATCCGGACTTGCTGATCCATCCGCGGTCTCGCGGCCTGACCCCGCGCACGATGGAGGTGTACCGGCAGGCGGCCCTGGAGCCGGCGATCCTGGCGGCCGCCTACGGCGGCGCGGGGTTCGGCTGGGCGCCGGTGCAGGCAAACACGCTGAACGACGAGGTGTACGCGATCCCGGATGAGCCGGCTGAGGACGACGGCGCGGCGGCGAGCCCATGCGGCTTTGGCCCGGTCGACCAGGACAAGCTGGAGGTTCTGGTCCGCGCCCGGGCCCGCGAGCTGGGAGCCGACCTGCGGTTCTTTGCCGAGATGACGTCCTTTACCCAGAACGCTGACGGGGTGACCGCGGCCGTGACCGACCGGGGGAGCGGCGCGAGCGAGACCATCGAGGCGGATTACCTGGTAGCGGCCGATGGCGCTGACAGCCAGGTCCGGCATGCGCTCGGCATCGAGGTGGGCGGGCCGGGGCCGATGTTCACGACCTTGACCGCGATCGTGGACGCGGACCTGACACCGGCATTGCGCGGGCGCGCCGTCACCATCGCCTACCTGCAGCAGCCCAGGCCGTTCACGATTTTGATGGCACACGACGACGCAGGCCAGAGATGGGTGTTTGGCACCGGCTACGACCCGGACCGCGAGCCGCTGGCGAGCTACACCGACGACCGGGTGGTGGACATGGTCCGGGCGGCGGCCGGGCTTCCTCGCCGGTGACGCCGCCCACATCTGCCCGCCGACCGGCGGGCTGGGCGCCAACGCCGGCATCCAGGACGCCCACAACCTCGCCTGGAAGCTTGGGCTGGTGCTCAGCGGCCGGGCAGGGGGCGCGCTGCTCGACACTTACGACGCGGAGCGGCGCTGCGTGGGGATGCTCACCATGGGCCAGGCGCTGGCCCGGTTCGGTTCCCGGATGGGGCCGGCCGCGGGGCCGGCCATCATCGACTACGGCGCCGTCGCCATGGGCTACCGGTACCCAACTGCCCGGTCCGGCGGCGAGCCCGCGGGCCAGCAGAGCAGCACTGAGCCGGTACTACCGGCCCGGCTGTCCGGCCAGCCCGGCACCCGCGCCCCGCACGTGCCGGTGCCCGGGGATGCTGCCAGATCCGTCCTCGACCTGTTCGGAGACACCTTCGTCCTGCTGACCGGGCCGGCCCGCCGACCCTGGCTGGACGCCCTGGCCACCCTGGCAGGTCAGGATGCGCTGCCGGTGGCAGGCCACCAGGTCGGCGCCGACGTCTGCGCGGCGTACGGGATCAGCGACGCGGGGGCGTCGTTGGTGCGGCCCGACGGGTTCGTCGGCTGGCGCAGTCAGGCCGGCGCGGCCGACCCCGCCGCCATCTTGTCCGACGCCATCCGCGCCGCGCTGTGCTGGTGAGGGTTCCCGGCGACACAAGGCAGCCCGTCCCCCGCACCGGCGTGGCGCGCATATCCCCAGCGGCCAGCCGTCCCAGCCCGTCCATTGCCAGGAGAGCTAACCGTTATGACCGGAACGCAATCAATGACAGTGCCGACGGCGGCAGCCGGCGGCAAGCGGCTCGGCCTGGCCCTGGCCGTCATCGCCACCGCGCAGCTGATGGTGGTGCTGGACGCGACGATCGTCAATGTCGCGCTGCCGCACATCCAGCGCGCGCTCGGGTTTTCCGGCTCTGGCCTGGAGTGGGTGGTCAACGGCTATTCGCTTGCCTTCGGCGGGCTGCTTCTGCTCGGTGGCCGGGCCGGGGACCTGCTCGGCCGCCGCCGGGTCTTTGTCGCCGGGCTGCTGCTGTTCTCCGCGGCATCGCTGGCCGGCGGGTTCGCCACCACCCAGGCCTGGCTGCTGGCAACTCGGGCCGTGCAGGGGGCGGGTGCCGCGGTCATCGCGCCGGCGGCACTGGCGTTGATCTCCACCACGTTCCCCGAGGGACCACCGCGCAACCGGGCAATGGGTACCTACGGCGCGATGAGCGTCGCGGGCGCCGTGGTCGGCCTGCTCGCCGGCGGCCTGCTGGTCACCTACGCCTCGTGGCGGTGGGTCCTGTTGGTCAACGTGCCGGTCGGTGTCGTGGTGGCGCTCACGGCGCGGCGGGTGCTCGGCGAGTCGAATCGTCAGCGGGGCCGGTTTGACGTGCCCGGCGCGGTCGCGGGCACCGCCGGCACGGTCGCGTTGGTGTACGGACTGTCGAATGCGGCCGCCGGCCCCGCTGGCGTGTCGCACTGGGGTGATGCCAGGGTGGTCATCTCGCTGGCAGCGTCGGCGGTGCTGCTTGCCGCGTTCGTGGTAATCGAGGCGCGCAGCAAGCATGCCCTGCTGCCCCTGCGCCTGCTCCGCGACCGGGACCGGGCCGGCGCGTACCTGATCATGCTCTGCGTCGGCACGTCCTCGTTCGGGCTGTACTTCTTCCTGACCCTGTTCATGCAGATGGTGTGGGGGTACTCCGCGCTGCGGACCGGACTGGCCTACCTCCCGTTCACCGCACTCATCGTGGCGGCGACGGGCGCAGCCGCCCAGCTCGTGCCGCGGATCGGGGCCCGGCCGCTGCTGATTGCGGGCTGTACAGTGACTGCTGGCGGCTTGTACTGGCAGTCGCAGGTGACCGAGCACAGCACATACGCCAGCGGCGTGCTGGGCCCGATGCTGGTCAATGGCGTCGGCATCGGCCTGCTGTACCTCCCTCTCTCCCTCATCGCGCTGTCCGGGGTCAGGGAGCACGACTCCGGCATCGCATCCAGCCTGCTGAACGCCGGCCAGGAAGTGGGCGGCTCCATCGGGCTCGCGGTGCTGGGGACCGTCGCCTGGACCGCGGTCGCCACTACCATGCGGGCGCGGGCGGTCACCTATCCGCATGCCCTTGCCGCCGGATTTTCCCGAGGATTCCTGGTCGGCGGGGGAATCATGCTCCTGGCGCTAGCTATTGCGATCGTCGCGATCCGGGTGCGCCGCGCCGACCCGGCGCAAGCCTAAGACTCAGCGACATGTGCCACTACCGTGCACTCAGACCCGCATACATGAGCGACGGGCGGCCTGCTGGGCCCGATGATGTTCACCGCCGCCGGCTTCGGGCCGATGTTCGTCCCGCTGACGCTGACCGGGACCTCCGGGGTCGACCCGGCCGACGCCGGCGCGGCCGCCAGCCTGCTCAACATCGGCCAGCAAGCCGACGGTGCGATCGGGCTGGCCTCGCTCGGCACCGTGGTCTGGACGGTCGCCGCCAGCACCCTCCAGCAGCAGGCCGCTACGGCCGGGCATGTGCGCTTGGCCACGCAGCAAGGACCATGCCATGACCGATGAGATCGGTGCGGCCCGGTCCGACCGAACGACGACCAACCCAATGAGCAACTAACGAGAAGGGAACCGCGACCATGAAGCTGACGACCACCACGTTCGTCTCCGTTGACGGGGTGATGCAGGGGGTTGGCGGGCCGGACGAGGACCGCAGCGGCGGGTTCGAGCGCGGCGGATGGACCACCCCGCTCTTTGACCAGGAGACCGCGACCATTCTCAACGAGATCTACGGGCGCGCCGATGCGTTCCTCTTCGGTCGGCGGACGTACGAGATCTTCGCCGGCTCCTGGGGAGCAGTGGCGGATCCGGGCATCAACCCCATCGCAGCGGCCTTGAACTCGCGGCCCAAGTACGTCGCATCCACCACGCTCACCGAACCGCGGTGGGCGGACACGACCGTCCTGGGCGGTGACGTCGCGGCGGCCATCGGCGAACTCAGAGCCAAGCCGGCAGGTGAGCTGCAGGTGCACGGCAGCGGTGCCCTGATCAGGTGGCTACTCGACAACGATCTTGTCGACGAGCTCACCCTCTTCATTTTTCCCGTGGTCGTCGGCCAGGGGACGCGGCTGTTTCCCGACATCGGCCAGGACAGAGCGCTCGAACTGGTCGAATCGCGAGCCACGCCTATCGGGGTGACGATCCAGGTCTACCGGCCCACCGGGCGCCTGCGCGTTGGAACGTCCACGGCCGACCTGAAGCATGTGAAAACAGGCACCTCATTGAGACGGCGTGACAGGGCGCAGGCTGTAACGGAAGGGCGGTGACGAACGTGACTGCCGGGCCCGGCACCGGGATTCGGGGCGCGCGCGGCGGTGCCCGGGCGCATGACGCACGCTGGCTCGCGCTACTCGTTCTTTGCCTTGGTGAGCTGATGATCGTCCTTGATGTGACGATCGTCGGCGTCGCGCTCCCGTCGATCCGCGCGGATCTTGGTTTCTCAGAAGCGTCGTTGGCGTGGGTTGTCAACGCGTACCTGATCACCTTTGGCGGCTTCCTTCTCCTCGGCGGCAGGCTGGGCGACCTGCTGGGTCAGCGGACCCTGTTCCTCGCCGGTGTCGCTGTCTTCACCGCTGCGTCGGCGGTGTGCGGCTTTGCCAACTCGCAGGGGATGCTTGTCGCGGCGCGCGCGGTCCAGGGGATCGGCGGGGCGGTCGTCTCGGCGGTTTCTCTCTCGCTGATGATGACGCTGTTCACCGAGCCTGCCGAGCGAGCGAAGGCGATGGGCATCTTCGGCTTCGTCTCCTCAGGCGGCGGCTCGCTCGGCGTCCTGCTAGGCGGCATCCTCACCGACCTTCTCAACTGGCATTGGATCTTCCTCGTCAACGTTCCTGTGGGTGTCCTGGTTATTGTCCTGACGCTTGTCGTCATTTCGGGAGCACGCGCGGAGGGCGGCCCGCAACGGATCGACTTGGCGGGGGCGGTGGCAGTGACGGCGTCGCTCGTGGTCGCCGTGTACGCGATCGTGAACGGGAACCAGACCGGGTGGCTGACGGGGCGGACGCTCGGTCTGCTCGCGGTGTCGTGCGTCCTGCTTGTGATCTTCCTCGGGATCGAGGCGCGTGTGCGCTCGCCACTTGTGCCGCTGCGCCTTTTCCGCCTTCGCAACATCGCCGTCTCTAACGTCATTGGCGTCCTGTGGGCTGGGGCGATGTTTGCCTGGTTCTTCCTCACCGCGCTCTACCTCCAGCTCGTGCTCGGCTTTAGCCCGCTCCAGGTCGGACTCGCGTTCCTGCCGGGGAACCTGATCATGGGCGCGATGTCGATCGGCCTGTCTGCCAAGCTCGTGCTGCGCTTGGGCATCAGACCTCCGCTCAGGGCGGGGTTGCTTCTGGCCGCGCTTGGGCTTCTGCTCTTGGCGCGGGCACCGGTGCAGGGCACGTTTGCGGTCGACGTCCTCCCGAGCATGATCCTGCTGGGTCTGGGCGCCGGCATGGCCTTCAACCCTGTGCTGCCCGCAGCGATGAGCGACGTCGAGCCGCCGGAGGCCGGTCTCGCGTCCGGTCTCGTCAACACCTCGTTCATGATGGGCGGCGCGCTCGGGCTGGCCGTGCTCGCCAGCCTCGCGGCGTCCCGAACCAGCGCGCTCCTCGCGCACGGGGAAAGCCAGGCAGCGGCGCTCGCGGGCGGCTACCACGTCGCGTTCCTCGCCGGCGCGATCGCCGCGGCCGCCGCCGCGCTGGGCGCCGCCATGCTTCGCGCTCCGACGCCGCAGACCACCAGCGAACCCGGTGAGGTCACCGGGGAGCCCGCTCCCTGCACCGCATTCTCGGTCCGGGACTGCCGCCCTGCAGAACAACCCGGGTGAGTCAAACACGGCAGCGGCTGCCGCCGGCGACGAGACCAACGCGTGAAGGAGAACGTAATGTTGCGAGGATTCGCCACGATCAACTACTGGGCCGATGACCTCGACGCGGCCAGGGGTGGGCACGCTGAGCTGCGCGGCGTCGAGCCGTACTTCGAGCGGCCAGGACCCGGCGGACAGCCCGCCCGCGCCGAGTTACGCATCGGCGGCCACCAAGACGGGCTGGGGCTCGCCGACCGCCGGCGGGCGCCTTCCCGCGCGGCGACCGAGACGGCCGGGCGGTCATGCACTGTCACGACGGCGGCGTCACGGCGATGTTCGAGAAGCTGCTGTCGAGGGAGCTAGTAACCGCTGCCGTGGCCGACCCCTCGGAAACGTGCTCGGCGTGATGTACAACCCGCGCTACCTGGAGACGCTGAAGGCGTCCGGAAAGGCGTGACGCATCGAGACATCGCCTTCAGCGACGCCGCCGGATGGGAAGCGTGGCTGGCGGAGCACCAGGACTAGCCGCCAGGCCAAGCAGGGCATCTAGCCACCGCCAGCAAGCCGTAAAGCACTGGCACCAAACGCATCCAGAACGGGGCAATCTGCGCATAGCCACCTGCGTCGCCGGCGCCGTTGCCAGCCGCTCCTATTCGGCGATCTATCGGCGTACGGGCCCTCAGGGTGGATCACGCTGCGTGACCGGTGGTTAGGCCAGTGACATCTGTCTCGCTACCCATGCCCGGACGGGTCAGCAAGGCCGTATTACGGTGATGCCGGGAGGCTGGCATGGATACGCCGCAGGGCCGGCGCGCACGTGGACTACGCCCGCGCATGCGGTTGCCCGGGCCGGATGCTGCCAGTCCCGCGCTGAACTGGATCGGCGGCGAGCGCATCGCGATCGGCGGCGTGCCGTCGGCCCGGCTGGTGGCACGCCTGGCTGAGCAGGGCGTGACTCACATCGTCAACTGCCGGTCGCGGCCGCAGGTGCGCTGGTCCGGGGACCTGGCGGCCGAGCGGGCGGCCTTCGGCGCCGGCCGGGTCGCGCACGCGCCCATGCAGGATCACGGGCTGCGGCAGCGGCCTGCAGTATGGGCGGCGGCGGCCTGCTTCGCCGCCCAGGTGCTCACCGGGCAGCAGCAGGCGGGAGTGCTCATCCACTGCAGCGCGGGCAGACGGCGCTCGCCCATGCTCGCCTACGCGGTGCTCCGGTTGCGCGGACACGCCCCCGGGCAGGCGGCAGCACTCGTGCTGAGCTATCGAACCGAGGCAGAACTGGTTCCGGCCTATGTCCGCAGCGTTGAGCGGTGGCTCGCCACGACAGTTCGGTGACGTCGGCGACGTCTGACAGAGAGGGGATTCGGCGCACAGTCCCGCCCTGGCGCGTCCGACTCCGCATGGAACGCTGCCGTGAGCGGCGTGCCGAACATGCCGATCTGCTCGCGATCGATTTCCGGCCGGAAGGCGACGTCTCACTATCATGCATGAGCGATAGTCCGCTGTCGCTGTAGGGACGTTGCTGTCTGGGTCCGGAACAGTGAGAACCGGCCCCTGGAGGGAGGCGCATGCCGGAGCACCCCCGGTTGCTTCATACCGTCGTCGATACCACCAATGTCCGGCGGCTCGCGGAGTTCTACCGGGCGCTGCTGGGGCTGCAGTACCGCCTCGGCGACGAACCGCCCGCCGACGGGACATCTGACGATGCGGACTGGCTGGTGCTTGTCGATTCCCAAGGCGTGCGCAAGCTGGCGTTCCAGCAGGTCGATTCCCTGCCGCGCACCACATGGCCCGCGCCCGATATCCCCATGCAGTTGCACCTCGACTTTACTGTGCCGAGCTTCGGTGAGCTGCAAAGACAGCGTGAGCGGGCACAGGCCCTTGGCGCAGAACTCTTGCTTGACCGGACTGACGATCCCGACGAGCCGCTGTACGTCTTCGCTGACCTAGCCGGTCACCCCTTCTGCATCTTCGTTGCATGACGGCGTTACCGCTCCTCCGCACCAGAGCCAAAGCTCGACAATCGGGAGGAGACACTTCCGCGAGAGCGTCCGGTCATGCCGCCGGCCGTGCCACCTCACACGGGAGCCTTCAGCACTCAGCGTTTAGTTTGCTCGCCGTTCGGCTGTCCGGGACAGCGCTGCAGCGTATCGATCTGGCCGCCACTGAGCACGGAGAGCGGGCGCCTGGCGGGTCTCCTCCCTTCAGTCCTTGGCTTGGAAGCTCACCCCGGCCGTGGCGAACGTGTCTCGTAGAGCCGAGAGCGCTGGCTCGGTCCCGCGGCTGCTGCTCGTACGGCCACGGAACGTCAGGGTCGCCGCGGGCGTGGTCCGCGGCGATCACGCGGCTTTCGCCCGTCCGGGGAAGTCGCCTATGGAGTTCCAAAACGGGGCATAGGTTGCTGACCTGCGCGTATTCCTGCCGTGATGGACGCTGGGCTGGCAGGATTGCAGGCCCGTGATCGTACGGATGCTGTACCTGATCTTCGTCCGCCTGACCGGGTGGATGGCACTGCCGGCGCGCTCGGCGGCGTCGAAAGATGCCGAGCTGCTGGTCCTGCGCCATGAGGTGGCGGTGCTGCGTCGGCAGTTCTGCGCACGCAGGCCTCGATGATGCTGGCGTGCGATTTCTTCCACGTCGACTGTGCAGTCACCTTGCGCCGCAGGAACCTGCGTCCACCGGACATCGACGACATCACCACCGCCCCGGTCACTGACCTGGCGACGGCGCGGATACGGCGCCGGAAGATCCTCGGCGGGCTCATCAACGAGTACGGACGGGCAGCATGACGGTAATAGCCAGGCCTTAACGTTGCAGGTCAGAGGCCATAACAAGGTTATGGACCCTACACGTTCCGGCGCGCAGGCGATGGCCGCCGGCTTTGCCTCGCGGCGCGGGCATCACCCGCCGCGGGTGGCCCAGGCTGGGGCCTGTGAGCCGTATTGTCCTGGTTACCAGCGGCCGCAGACGGGAAACCAGGGAGGATCGCGATGGCAGCCGACACGTTCATTGCCTATGTCGGGGTCTATGACACAGCCGGTGATGCTGACGCCGACTACGAGCTGGTCAAGGACCTGCATACCAAGGCCGGCCTGATCGACTCTTATGACGCCGCGGTGATCGAGCGCCGGGCCGACGGGAAGGTCAAGATCACCAGGAAACACGAGACGCCGACCCGGGTAGGCGGCGTGCTCGGCGCCGGGGTGGGACTGGCCACCGGCCTGGTCGTGGCCTTGTTCCCGTTTGCCGCCATCGGCGGCGGCCTGCTCGCGGCCACGACGGGTGGTGGCGCCGTTCTGGGCGCGGTGGCCGGTCATGCGGCCGCCGGGATGAGCCGCCACGACCTGAAGGAACTCGGCGAGCATCTCGACGCCGGGCAGGCGGGCCTGGTAGTGGTCGGGGTGTCCGACATGGGGGCGAAAATCGAACGGGAGATGAAAAAGGCGCGGAAGGTCGAAGCCAGGCAACTGAAGGCCGATACCGCCGGCATCGAAGCCGACGCCAAGTCCGCACAGGGATGACACCGCGCCGACCGGGACCCACAGCCGGTCGTGTCGCTTGCCTGGCTCAATCGGACGCGTCCCGTGAAACTGCGCTGGCGGGCCGGCGGTGAGCCGGATGACCGGGGTCACGCTGCGCGGACGGCGATGCCGGGGTAGTCGAGCACGAGGCCGGACTCGTCGTAGCGGAGGCGGCAGGTGAAGCCGAAGGCGGGCGCGGCGTAGTCGTAGCGCTGGCAGCGGCCGTCATCGGCGATGCGCGCATAGTCCTGGTCCAGCCGCTCGATCCTGAGGTCCGGGGCCCGCACGTAGGCAGCCGGGGCGGATGCCCGGTCACCGGCACGCAGGCCCATCCGGTGCACGGGCAAGGCGTTGGTCATGGCTGAGGACTCCAGGTCAACATCGAGGCAGCCGTCCAGGTGGGAGACGGCCTGGCCATCGATCCGCCAGCGGCCGTGGCCATCGGCCTCCAGCCGGGCATGGCGGATACCCGACGCCGACTGCCCGGTGATCCGCGCGCTGCGCGTCGTCCAGGTCTCATCCAGCTCGATCGCGTAACTGATCACCCAGGTCTGGCCGTCCTCGGCCCCGGTGGTACATCCGCTGAGGTGATAGCCGCGGCCGGCCGCCTGGAACCAGGCAACCTCGAATCCCAGCCTGGCATCGCGGTGCTGCCAGGCGGCCGTCACGGGCAGCGCGCTGAAGGGCATACGGCACGATAGCGTCCGTAATCACCCGCTCGTTGCTTCTTGGTGGCGTTTCAGCGGCGGCCAGAGCATGCCGGGGTGGTAGCGCGAAAGGACGGCGCCCTTTTAGTCAATGGGACCGACGTAGGTCCAGTGTCTGTCGTGCCGGACGAACCTGCTCGTCTCCGCGAGGACGCCACGCTTGCCCTGCTGGACGTACATGGCACGGAACTGCACCGTGCCGGTGGCGTCGAAGAGCCCGCCGTCACGCGTTTGCAGGACGGCGAGGCGGGTCCACCGCAATGCCGGGTCGAGGCTGAGGGTCTGAGGACGGGCTGACGGGTGCCAGGTACGCAGGAGGTAACTGGCGTCCCCGACGGCGAATGCGCTGTAGCGGGAGCGCATCAGCGACTCAGCGGTCGGCGCCGGCGCGCCTGCGTGGAGTCGCCCGCAGCACGACTCATAGTCGTCTCCGAGGCCGCAGGGGCACGCGGGTCCGTCCATGCGGACATTCTCGCCTGCGTCGGTCATCACGGCCTCCGATCAGTCACAGCCCGGACAGGCGTTAAGAGTCCCGGCCCTTGACAGACTGAATATAGGGCCCGCCCTGTACGGCAATGAAGACCAGACCTCTGCCCTCCGGGTCGGCCGTCCCAGGTGTCACCATGCTGACGTCCCGCCCCGCCCCTGCGAGCCCGGCGGGGGCGATGAACGATCGCTGAGGCACGCGCCCGTCACGTTCGGCTGACGAATCATCCCGAACGGGCGGGGCGCGTGCCGTCCTACGGCCAGATGCCAGCGCGGGCGCGATCCACGCCGATGCGCCCAGCGCGCTTTCCCTGCTCGCGGTCTGGTCACCTGGCCTAGTGACAAAGGCCTCAAGATGCGGGACCTCGGACCGCCCCTGGAAGCCTTTTGGTCCCTTGGTCGACCGGCCGCTCGGGCTGAGGTTGTCGTTGACAGCCTCAATTCGTCCCAGGGAGGATCGGATGTCTACCACATTCAATGGGCGGGCACAGCGGGAACTCAAGCCTGCCAGCCCGGAGCCGCCACCCGCACCCGCCGCACCGCCCGAAGCGGCCGCATCGCCGGCCCTGACCGGCTGGGGGAACTCGGGGCCACTCGCACTGGCCGCGTTCGCGGTGCCTACGTTCATGCTCAGCGCGATCAACGTCGGCTGGGTGAACGAAGGCGTGACGCCGATCGTCTTCGCCGTGGCGCTCATGTCCGGCGGAATAGTTCAGCTGATCGCCGGGATCATCCAGCTGCGCACCGGCAACACCATCGCCGGCGTGCTGTTCACCATGTACGGCGCGCTGTGGCTATCCCTGTTCGCCTACGCGCAGTTCTTCGCGAGCGAAGTGCCGCCCGCAGAACGTGGTCACGCCCTCGGGCTGCTACTGTTCGCGTTCGGCATCTTCACCGTGTGGATCTTCGTCGCATCCTTCCGCACCAACCTCGTGGTGGTCACGGCGCTGGTCTTCCTGGCGGCCACCCTGTTCGTGCTGGGAGCAGGCAAGTACGGCGCGAACATCGATCTGATCCGCGCAGGTGGATGGCTGGGTCTCGTGGCGGGCGCGGAGGCTGCGTACCTCTCCTGCGCCGAACTGTGCCAGATCGCGTACAAGCGCGAGGTGCTGCCCATATGGTCGCTGGCCAAATAGCAAACCGAGGCCCGTGCCGTGCATGCAGTAACATCCATCACGTTTCCGCGGAAACGCCTTGTGCGTAATTTCACAAGGCGCTTCCGCGTTATAGGCGGTGCGATGACGAGGTCGCCGATGTGCAGCGGTACCCGTTCAGGCCAGCCCGTTCAGGCCAGCCCGTTCAGGCCAGCAGAGAGCAGCCGCATCTTTCTCGCGCGTCGCACGGCCGAAGAACGATCCTGAGCCTGGAGCTTCGCGTAGATGTTGCGGATGTGGGTGTTGATGGTGTTCACCGAGACCGATAGCTCGCTGGCGATCTCCGGCCGGGACAGGTTCGTCGGGAGATACCGCAGTACCCGCAGCTCGCTCGGGCTGAGTTGCTCAATCTCTGCCGGCGAAGGCTCGTGGTCCGACGCCATGGATGATCCCCGGATGATCTCGGCGATGTCGGTAACCAGCGTCGCATGAGCTGTTTCATGCGACGGCATGGCTTCGAGCAGCCCGAGCGAACCTGTCATCGCGAACGGCAGGACAAGCCGGTCCGCCTCCGAGAGGGCCAGTGCGCTCTCGGTGGCCGCGATGGCAGCGCGCTGATCGCCGAGTTCACGATGCGCGAGCGCCGCCAGCAGGTTTGCCTCAACGACGGTCACGTAACCGATGGCTGGCGCCGTGCCGTCCAGGACATCGTGCGCCGCGGCGAGAGCGGCGTCCGGGTTGCCCTCGGCGAGGCAGATGGCCGCCCGGGCATTGCTGATCTCGCCCGAGCTGGCCAGGCTGTCGTCCAGTGCTGCCAGCGACGTCCGGGCCTCGCCGAACTGCCCGAGCCGGGCTTGGGTGGCCAGCCGGAAGCTAGTCAGCTGGCTCGCCAGCGCATGTGAGCCTTCTAGCTTCGCCTGCAGGTGCTCGGCCGCGCGGTATTCCGCCAGCGCCTCTTGCTGCCTGCGTCGGCCGGACATCAGCATGCCCGTGGCCAGGTGCAGCAACAGCCTGATGAGGAACCCGCTGTCTGTCTCCAGAGCGCGGGCGGTGCGGCGCAGCCAGCGTTCGCCCTCGTCGAATTCACCGGTCCAGATGAGAACGCCGGCGAGGTTCACGAGCGCCGGCGAGATGACCGGCTCCGCGCCCCAGCCATGCTGCTCGGCCAGCGCTATCGCCTCTCGGCACCGCCGCCGCGTCGTGGCGAAGGGCTCGATCTTCGCGGCGAAGGCCAGCTCAGCCAGGCAGGCCACTTCGAGGTACGGACGTCCGATCCTCCGCGCCAGATCGGCCCCCTGGAGCAGGTGCCGCTGGCTGTCCTGGTTTCCCAGCGACCACGCTTCGACGATTCCGAGGTTCATGAGCGCTACCGCGCGCAGGTCGCTGTCGAGCGCGATGTCCTCGTCGGACTGCCCGGTTACCGGCGAGGCCAGGAACCTGACCTGCTCGACTACACCGGCGAGGTGGCCGCGCTTCCGCGCCAGCGACAGTCTCAGCGCCGCGATCGCCACCTCGAGGCGGTGCCGGCGGTCTGCGGGAACCGCGGCGATCGAGGTTTCGGCCACGGTCAGGTGAGCGGCCGCCTCGTCCAGGCGTCCCCGGGCAAGCTCGCTGGTGGCCCGCGCGAGCGGGATATCCGGGCCCTCGGTGACGGCACCGGGCGGGAAGGCCCGTAGCAGCGTCTGGATGGTCTGGGCTTGTCCGTCAAGCGTCAGGCCGAACGAGTGGTCGGCGAGTAGCCGCGCCGCGTCGGACCAGTTACCCGCGGCCTGAGTATGCCGGATGGCGTCGACGATCTCGCCGCGCGCGGTCAGCCACCCGGCGGCCAGCCGGTGCAGGGCCGGCAGTTGCTCGGGGAGCCTGCGGCGCAGCTCAAGGCGGAGCAAGTCAGCGAAGAGGTGGTGATACCGGAACCAGGTCCGGGCCGGATCGAGCGATACGACGAACGCGTTGGCGTCCTCGAGGTCGAGCAGGATCCGCTCGGAGCCGGGGTGACCAGTCAGCAGGTCCGCCAGCTCGCCGTTGACGCGATCGAGCAGGGAGGTACGCAGAAGCAGCTGCTGGACCTCGGCTGGCTGGTACTCCAGCATCTCGGCGAGCAGGTACTCGGCAACGGTCCGGTTGCTGCCGGAGAACTCCGCGACAAATCGCTCGGGGTCAGGGCGGCCGGCCAGTGAGATCGCCGCGAGCCGCAGGCCCGCGGCCCAGCCTTCCGTGCGCTGGTGCAGCTGCGCGGCCCCAGCCTCCGACAGGGCGATGCCCGAAGCCTCCAGGAACTCGCGGGTCTCGCGCTGCGTAAAACGCAGATCCGCGGTACGGATCTCGGCCAGGTCGCCGGCCAGGCGCAGCTTGTGCAGCCGTAGCGGCAGGCTGCGCCGTGTCGCGAGGATCGCGTGTACGTGCGGGGGGAGCTTCTCCAGCAGCCGCGTCAGCTGCGCGAGCGCTTCCGGCGAGGTCAGCTCGTGCAGATCGTCGATGACCAGGAAGGTGCGGTCGCGGTGCTCAGCGAGCTCCGCGAGAACCCTGTCGGCGATCGCCCCTGGGCTGAAACCGGGTGTCGCGGCCAGCTGCTCGCCTTCGCCGGGCGTGCCGTTCGCCTTCCGGATGGCGCCGAGGACGGCGAGCCAGAACTGCTGTGAGTCCTGCTGGTCGCGCTGCACCTGGACGACTGCCAGCCGATACGGCTGACCCGGTCCATCCGCCCAGGCCCGCAACAGCGAGGTCTTGCCGCTGCCTGCGGGGGCCGAGATAAGCGTTACCTTGGCTTGCGCCGCACGATCGAGGGATGCGAGAAGTTCCCCCCGCTGAATCAGCCGCGGAGCCGCCGACCCCGGGTTTCGGTGATCTGCCCTGAACACCACATCTGAATTCTGAACTCGTATCCCAGCGCGCGCTAGCCTGTCGCCTCCCAGCCTAGTCACCAGATCCCGGCGATGCCGACTCACCTGGTCACGCTGGACGATCGGTGCATGGGCCCTGCATCCGCCGCGTACGTGATCCGGATCAACGGCCATCTCGGCGCCACGCTGCTGTCCGCGTTTCCTGCGATGGCATGGGAGCAGCAGGGTCCAGAGACCGTCCTGACCGGCATGCTGGACCAGCCCGGGCTCTACGGCGTCCTGGCTGAGATCGAAGCGCTCGGCCTCGACCTGCTCGAGGTCCGCCAGCTCATCCCCGAGGCTGGATCGCCAGAATGCGGCGATCCCTGCTAGATCGCCTGGTGCGTTCCGGTCAGGGGTGAACCGGTCCGCTGTGGCCGCGGTCCAGGCGGTACGACTGCATGATCTGGAACGTCGTGGTGGTGGTGAAGGCCTCGATGTCCGCGGCGGCCAGCACGCCGGTGTACTTGGCGATGACGGGCGCGGCCGCGCGCTCGGTGACGGCGTCGAGGTGGCCTTTGACCCCGGCCCAGAAGTTCTGCCCGCCCGCCACGTAGTAGGGCACCGGGTCGACCGACTCCAGCGCCTCGCGCGCGCTGGCATCGATGTCGGCGATGTACTGCTGGTGCACCGCGACGTCATCGCGGGTGGCGAGCCGGCCCAGGTGCCCGCTGATGAGGCGGGTCCACGGGTAGGACAGCGCGATGGCCGGGGCGCCCATATACCCGATGACGTCCTCGGACAGGTTGAGGTTGTAGATCGGCACCCAGCCCGCGTTGACCACGTCGATGAACATCAGCGTGTCGTGGTCAGGGAAGTGGATGTAGATGTTGTCCGGCGTGTGGTTGGGGCCGTGCCAGGCCAGCTCGACACGCTCGCCCCCGACCTCGAGGGTGTAACGGTCGGCGAAGGTGACATCCGGCAGCGGGCGGGCCTGGTCTTCGTCGCGGAGTAGCAGCCGCTTGGTCTCATCGTGCCCGATCCGGGTCACATCCCCGTCGAACAGGAAGGCCGCGGAGCCGTGGTCGGCGTGGTGGTGCGAGTAGACCAGGTGCGTCACCTGGTTGGTCACGCCGTTGGCAGCGGCGATCTCGTCCACGGCCCGCCGCAGGTTGCCGCCGATGGACGGGGGTGCGTCGAACAGCACGACGCCGTCCGGGGTGGTCAGGAACGCGGCCTGGTAGACGCCGTCGGTGACGTAGTACAGGTTCCGCTCCACCCGCCCGACGTAATAGCCCTGCTCGTTCAGGGCCGGGCCCAGCGCGGACTGGGGGATCGGCGCGTAGTCCGGCAAGTCGACTGGTGATGTCACGGTATCTCCCTAGAATCAGGGCACGCCCCTGGCGGCCGTACCTTCGCGACACGCCAACGGTCCCCGCCAGGCAGGTGAGCAGCCATCACCGGATCATGGTGATTCATCAGGATCAGGTGACAATCCTTCACCTGACGGCCGGTCATTATGAATGGGTGACCGACGATTCTGACCGCGCCGCGTGGCTGTCCGGAGCGCGCTCGTACCTGCGGGACGCCGACCCGGTGCTGGCACGGCTCATCGACGACCGGCCGGATTTTGATCCCAGGGCGTGGATATCCCAGCTGCCTCCGATGGACCTGTTCGGCGCCCTGCTGTTCCAGGTCACCGGCCAGCAGCTGTCCGTCGCGGCGACCCGGCGGACCCTGGCGCGCATCCAGGCCATGTTCGGCGGGCATCTCCCCGCACCCGATGAACTGCTGAGCGCAGAGCCTGACCAACTCCGCGCGGCCGGGCTCTCGTGGCGGAAGGTCAGCACGCTCCGAGACCTCGCCGGGCGGATGTCGGACGGCAGGCTGAACACCGATGTCCTGAGCGGCCTGCCGGACGAGGAGCTGATGACCGAACTCACCGCCATCCCGGGCATCGGCCCGTGGACCGTGCAGGGCGCCCTCATCGTCGCGCTGCAGCGTGAAGACGTCGTCCTGCCCGGTGATCTCGCGCTTCGCAAGGCCGTCCAGGCCGCCTACCGGCTCGATCACCTCCCCGCACAGCAGGAGGTCCTGGCCATCGCGGAGAAATGGCGGCCTTATCGCAGCCTGGCGACCAGCTACCTGTTCTCTGCCGTCTTCGACTCGGCCAGGTAGGGCCCGGTCACGCTGGCCGGGGCGCGCGCGACATCCTCGGGACGGCAGACAGGAGCCGCAACGCGCGGGCCCGGTGGACCGCCGCGGAGCGATCATCGGCGCCGAGCTTGACGTAGATGCTGCGGATGTGCGTGCTGACCGTGTTCACCGACACCGACAGCTCGGTGGCGATCTGCGGCCGGGACAGGTTGGTCGGCAGGTACCGCAGCACCCGGAGCTCGCCCGGGCTGAGTTCGTGCACGGGCGGCGGCGGGCGCCGGTCTCCAGCCGGGGCGGATGAGCCGGACAGGAAATCGAGGATGCCGGTGAGCAGCGCGGCGTGTGCGGTCTGGTGCCGCGGCAGGGCCTCTAGCAGCTCCCGGGAACCGGTCATCGCGAACGGGAGCACCAGCCGGTCAGCCTCGGCGAGAGCCAGCGCCCGTTCGGTCGATTGATCCGCCGCGCGCCGGTCACCCATCGCACGGGAGGCCAGCCCGGCCAGCAGCTGAGCCTCCACCACCGTGACGTACCCGATCACCGGCGCCGTACCGTTCAGCACCTCCCGCACCGCGCCCAGCGCCCCCGCCGGATCGCCGTCAGCCAGGCAGATCACCGCGCGGGCGTTACGGATCTCGCCCGCGCCGGCCGTCTCGTCAGCCAGCGCCGCGAGCCCGGCCCGGGCCTCGCCGGTCAGCCCCAGGCGGGCCTGCGTGGCCAGCGTCCAGCCGGTCACCTGGCTGCTCAAGGTGAGCGAGCTCGCCAGCTGAGATTGCAGGCGCCCGGCCGCGCGGAACTGCTCGAGCGCCTCCCGGAGGCGCCCTCGGCCGGCGTGCAGCATCCCGGTCACCAGATGTAGCCGCAGCCTGATGCCGGGAGCGTCGTCTGCTTCCAAGGCCTGGGCGGCGCGCCGCAGCCACCGCTCGCCTTCGCCGAACTCCCCTATCCAGATTGTCGTCTCGGCCAGCGTGAGCAGCGCGGGCGCGATCACGGGTTCTGCGCCCCAGCCGTGCCGCTCAGCGAGCGTTATGGCCTCACGGCAGCGCTCCTGGGCCGTGGCCAGGGGACCGGTTGCCGACGCGAAGCCGAGCTGGGCCAGGCAGGCGACCTCGAGGTAGGAGCGGCCGATCTCCCGGGCCAGGGTGGCGCCTTCGCGCAGGTGGCGTTCGGCGTCGGTGAGCGCCAGGGACCATGCCTCGACGGTTCCGAGGTTCATCAGCGCCACGGCACGCAGGTCGTTGGCGATCGCGATCTCCTCGCCGCACCGTCCGGTCACCGGCGAGGCCAGGAACCCGGCCTGCTCGACGACGCCGGCCAGGTCAGCGCGGCGCTGGGCCAGCCACAGCCGCAGCGATGCGATCGCCTTCTCCAGGCAGCGCCGGCGATCAGGCGGCGTCGTCTCGGCGTGCGCCGCGGCCACGGCCAGATGGGCGGCCGCCTCGTCCAGGTGCCCCTGGACCAGGTCGCTGCCCGCGCGTACCAGGGCGAGCTCGGGGTCGGCGGCGGCGCCGGGCGGGAAGGCCCGCACCAGCACCTCGACGATTCGCGCCCGTCCGTCGAGGGTCAGGCTGAACGCATGGTCGGCCAGCATCCGGGCCGCGTCAGGCCAGTCGCCCGCCGCCTGGGTATGCCGGATGGCGTCGACCATGTGGCCATGCCGGGCGAACCACGCGGCGGCGCGCCGGTGCAGTACCGGCACCTGCTCGGGCAGCGTCCGGCGCAGCTCCAGCCGGAGCAGGTCGCCGAACAGCCGGTGGAAACGGAACCAGGTCCGTCCGGGGTCAAGCGATACCACGAACGCGTTCGAGTCCTCGAGCTCCAGCAGGATCCGTTCCGAGCCGGGCCGCCCGGTCAGCAGGCCGGCCAGCTCGCTGTTGACCCGGTCGAGCAGCGAGGTGCGCAGGAGCATATCCTGCACCTCGGCTGGCTGACGTTCCAGCATCTCGGCGAGCAGGTAGTCGGCGACCGTCCGGTCGGTGCCGGAGAACTCCGCGACGAACCGCTCCGGATCAGGGTGGCCGACCAGGGACAGCACCACCAGGCGGAGGCCCGCGACCCAGCCCTCGGTCCGCTGGTGCAGCAGCGCCGCTCCCGCCCCGGACAGCGTGACGCCCGAGGCTTCGAGCAGCTCACGGGTCTCCCGCTCGGTGAAACGCAGGTCAGCCGCGCGGATCTCGGCGAGCTCGCCCGCCAGGCGCAGCTGGTGCAGGCCCAGCCAGAGATCGCGGCGGGTCGACACGATGGCGTGCGCCTGCGGCGGGAGGCTGGTCAGCAGGCGCGCGAGCTGGGCGAGCGCCTCCGTCGAGGCCAGCTCGTGGGCATCGTCGATGACGAGGATGACGCGACCACGGTGCTCGGTGAGCTCGGCTAGCATCCGGTCGACGTCGAGCGGGTCAAGCCAGAAAGGCTGGGCGTCGTGCTGGTCGCGGCGCACCTGCACGACGGCGAGCCGGCGGTCCCGGTCCGGACGTTCGGCCCAGGCGCGCAGCAGCGACGTCTTGCCGCTGCCGGCCGGCGCGGAGATCATCGTCACCTTCCGCGTGGTCATGCGGTCAAGGCAGGCGACGAGATCGTCCCTGGCGATCAGCGGCTGGTATTGACCCACGGTGGACATAGGTTCTAGGGAATCGGCCGAACGGGCGGTGGACAATCGTCATCTGACGATAAATCGCGTTGCGGCCGTGACGCGACGGCCAAAGGCAGGTGTGACACCTAGGGCGAGACACCCTGGCGCAGCGCCTCGCGGACGATGTCCACCCGGCCCTTTACGCCGAGCTTGGCGAGGATGTGCGAGATATAGGTCTGGACGGTCCGCCGGGACAAGGACATGACCCGGGCGATGTCCGAGGTCGACTCGCCCCTGGCCACCATGACGGCGATCTTGACCTCGGTCGGGGTGAGCGCCGCCCAGCCGAAAACCGCCCGCTGGGCCCGCTGGCCGCGCCCGCGGCGCCGGACGCCGTGGGAACGGAGCCGACCCTCGGCGCGCCGGATGTCCCAGCGGGCCTGCAGGCCTTCGTATCGGCTGACCGCCTCGGTGAGGGCGGTCCTGGCGTCCTCTTCCCGGCCGCGTTCGGCCAGCACGACGGCCAGGTCCTCCAGCGCGGCGGGCAGTTCCGCGGCCGGCCCGAGCGCCCGGTAGTGCGCGACAGCTTCGGTGAGCGGATCGGGATCGGACTCAAGGAGCCCGCGACATCGCAGGCTGGCCGCTGTCGCCCGGGCCGGATGGGTTTCCGCCGTGGCCTCCGCCTGACAGGCCTGCGCCGCGGCCTGCGCTGTCGGCCGGTCGCCTACGGCCAGCGTGAGCCGGACCAGATCCGGCAGCCACTGGTGGATCAGCGTCATCTCCCCGTCGCGCCGCGGCAGCATCGCGGCCAGCCTCGCCATGGCCTGGTGCGTCTCCCCGCTCTGCTCCAGCGCGAGCGCGTGCGCGGCGACCAGGAAGTCCTGGTTCTCCCGATCGGCCAAGGTCTGGATGGGCAGCGCCAGGCCCTGGCGAAGCTGCTGGCCGGCGGCTGCGCGCTCGTCCCGGCGGCCGGCGATGAGCGCGGACACGCCGTGCAGCAGCAGCGCGGACCAGCGCTCGCGCAGAAAGGAATGCGTCAGCCCGGGAGCGTCGGCGTCATCCGGGCCCAGTTCGGCCAGTGCGTCATCCCACTCGCCGAGCCAGTACCGCAGCACCGCCGCGGTGACCCATGTCGCGCGATCAGGGTTCCCGCTGCGCTGGGAGGCCTCACGGGCGCGCCGCAGGGTCACCTCGGCCTGCGGCCAGCGGTCCAGGTTCTGCAGCGTGAAGATGCGGCCGTCCTGCGCGAACGAGCGCAGGTCCGCGTGGCCAGGGTCGTCGCCCAGCACGCGCAGCGCCCGGTCGATGTGGTCAAGCGCGGCCACGTGATCGCGCCGGACGGAACGGGTCAGCCACAGATCGGTCAGGGCGTGCGCGGTCGCGAACGCGTCGCCAGCCTCCTCGCCGGCGGTCAGCGCCTGGATCGCGGTCGCGTCGGCCGCGTCCAGGTCGCCGGTCGCGGCCCGCTGCAGCATCGCCAGCAAGGCCAGCATCCGGGCCCGCCACTCGGCGGGCAGTTCGGCCGATGCCAGGGCCTGTCGCATGGTCGCGATCGCGTCATCGCTACGGCCGGCGCTGACCTGTGCGCGGGTCAGCACCCAGTGGGTCTCGGCCCGCCGCACCGGGTCGGTCATCACCGTCAGCGCCCGGCTGGCCTGGCTGGCCGCCTCCTGGTAGGACCCGGCGGCGAGCAGGGCCCAGGCCAGGCTGGCCATGAGCCCGTCCCTCGCCTCGTCGCCACTGGGCGTCGCGTCCAGCTCGCGGCGGAGTATCTCGGCTCCGACCTGCGGGGCCCGGATGGCCAGCGCGGGCCCGGACTCGACGAGCCACGTCCGGGCCCAGGCCTCGCCCGGCTTGTTCGCGGCGGACAGCTGCTGCGCGACGCTCAGCACGCCCGCGCCCGCGGCCGCGAGTTCCCTGGCCGCCTCGGCGTGCAGCGCCGTGCGCAGCGCGGCCGGCATGCTCTCGTAGAGCGCCTGCTGGATCAGCAGGTGACGGAACGCCAGGTCCGGATCGTTCGGGTGCTCGGTCAAGATGCCCGCGGCCACCGCCTCCTGGACGTCAGCCGCCAGTTCCGACGCTGGCCGGCGCAGCACCACGGCCAGGTCGGTGACCGCGAACTTGCCGCCGAGCAGCGTAGCCGTCCGCAGCAGCTGCGCCGTGCCGGCCGGCACGGAGCTGAGCCGGTCGGTCAGCACGGCGGCCAGCGAGGCGGGCAGTCGTTCCCCGGCGGCCGAAACCTCGGCGGCGGCGGGGCCGATCTCCAGGGCCTGCTCGCGCACCATGGCGTCGACGAGCTCGCGCACGTACAGCGGGTTGCCGGCCGCCTGCGCCGTCAGCTGCCGCAGCGTGTCCCCGGGTGGTGATCCGAGCATCGCCGTCACCAGGGCCGTCACGTCGGTGTCTGTCAGCGGGCCCAGCGTGACGATCCTGCCCCCGTGGCGGATGACGGCCGCGCGCAGCTCTTGCACCTCGGGCCGGCGAGGCGCCGGCCGGCACGTCCCGATCAGCAGCAGCCGCAGCTGGCCGATGGAGGCGGCGAGCTGATGCCAGACGATCAGCGACGCGTCGTCGGCCCACTGCAGGTCATCAAGGACGATGACGGTGGGGGCGGCTGCGCTGAGCTCGTCTACCAGCCCCACCAGCAGCTCGATGCCGGTGACTGACGCATCACCGTCCGCGAACAGGCCCTGCCTGAGACTGCGGAGCAGGTCCGCGGCGTGCGCGCGCCGCGGGTCCGGCGAACCCGGCCGCACCTGCAGGCAATCGAGCATCACGCGCAGCGGCAGCCGCTCGGTGAGCTTGCCGGCGATCCCCCACCCGACATCCCACCCCCGGGCGCTGCCCGCCGCCAGGGCCTCGGCGACCAGAGACGACTTGCCGATGCCGGGCTCGCCCTCGACCCAGACCACCGCGCCCTCTCCGCGTCCGAGAGCGTCGACACCAGCACGGAGGGCCGCGAGCTCCTGCCCGCGGCCCACCCACTGCGGCGGCCGGTCAACGGTCCACATGCAAGTAACGTATGCGCCGAACGGGCGGGGTGCCTCACATCCCGACAGCCCGGAGATCACCGGAATCCGGCCGCCGTTCAGCAATACCAGGCGGCGCAGGTCAGCTACGCGGCCACGCCGGTCATCAAGAAGTACACCGGCGTCCTGGCCGCCGCCGACGTCTACACGGCCAGCACCGCGTTCGTCATCCTTGAGTCGATCCGCCTCGACCTCGGCATCGACTCCCAGGTCCACGCGTGAAGGAGTAACCAGCTACTCCAGCGCCCGGGCGATCGCCGTCAGCGCTTCGCCGAAGCACGGCAGGCCATCCCGGTCAACGTGATTGAGAACGCGGTCCCGCACGCTGGCCAGGTGCACGGGGTACGCGGCCTGCAGGCGGGCCAGTCCGGTCGCGGTCAGCGATACGTCGATTCCCCTGGCGTCGGCTGGGCTGCGCGTCTTGCGGATGAGCCCGCTGGCGGCCAGTTCATCGACGAGGCGCGTGGTCCGGCTTCCGGACAGGTAAACGCGGTTCGCGAGCTGCGTGATCCGAAGCCGGTGATCGGGCGCTTCCGACAGGCTCATCAAGGTCGTGTACTCGCTCAGCGAGATGTCCGCGCCGCGCTGGAGATCCTCGTCGAGCAGGCGGGGCGCGATGAGGAAGAACTTGGCGAGGTCGCGCCACACGGCCTCCTCCATGGGGTCGAGCGGCCGCAACGGCTGGTCCGGCATGCCCGGAATTCTAGTTGCTTGCGCAAGCGACCTACTACCTCGACCAGGATAACGCCCCAGCCACCCCGGAATGCCGGGCTCTGACGAGCCAGTAAAAGAGAGCTGGCGAAACTAGTTGACTATTCAAATACTTAGGAATATTGTTGCTTGCGCAGGCACATATTGGAATGGTGAGAGTCGCTAGTGATGGCACGCGACACGCCGACCAAGGAGGCACAGCCATGACCGCACCTTCAGGGCCCCAGCGTGATGCCACGAGCCGCCGCCGCTTCCTCGCGTTTGCGGGAACAGCCGCCGCGGTACCCGCCGCCGCTGCCTTGATTGGTGGCGGTCCGCTGGGTGGCACCGCCCGGGCAGCGGCACCAGGCGGGCTTACCAGTTACGCGCCGATACCACCGGGCGCCCTCGGGCCTGCGCTCAACGCGGACGGCTACTTCGTCGGCAATATCAGCGGCAACCTGTACTGGGTGACCGACTCGGTCTACCAGGCCATGTTCGTGACCACCCGCAGCGGCGTTGTCCTCGTCGACGCGCCGCCGACCATCGGGCACAACCTGCTACGCGCCATCAGTGCCGTCACCCAGGCGAACGGCAAGCCGACGAATGTCACCCACATGGTGTACTCGCACTCCCACGCCGACCACATCGGGGCTTCGTCCCTGCTGGGCGCCGACGTGGTCCGCATCGGGCACAGCGAGTGCCGCCGCCTGCTACTGCGCGATGATGACCCGAACCGACCGGCGCCGACCGTCACGTTCGACGACCATTACGTCTTGGAGCTGGGCGGAGAACGGCTGCTCCTTGACTACCACGGGCCTAACCACACTCCGGACAACATCTTCATCTACGCACCGGACCACCGGACCCTGATGGTCGTGGACGTGATCTTCCCCGGCTGGGTGCCGTTCAAGAACCTCGCCGTTTCCCAGGACATCCCGGACTGGATCCGCGCGCAGGACATCGCGATGGGCTACCAGTGGCAGACGCTCGTTGGCGGTCACCTCGGGCGCCTCGGTCGGCGAGCAGACGGCGACCTGCAGATCGCCTACGTCGCAGACCTGCTGGCCGGCGCCCGCGCCACCATGGCCAGCCTTGACCCGGCGCCGTTCTTCGCCGAATACGGGAACAACTCCTGGGCGATCTTCAAGGCATACCTCGACGCCGCCGCGGCGAAGGTAGCGAGCCCAGTCATCGCCAAGTACCTCGGCAGGCTAGCCGCCGCCGACGTCTTCACCGCCGACAACGCCTACGTCATGTTCGAGGCTCTGCGTGTCGACTACGGCATGCTCGGCCCGTTCGGAGACCATCCCTAGCCACATCGGGCCACAACTTGGGGTGTGGGCTACGCCCGCCCAAGTTCGAGCACAGGAATGGTGCGGACTCCAGCAGTCTGGCGGGCGTACTCGGCAAAGCCTGGGTAGCGCCGCGCTTGCTCGGCGTAGATGCGGTCGCGTTCAGCGCCGGTCAATTCGCGGACGGTCACCTTGTATGTCTCGGTTCCGCGTTCGACACTGCCGTTACCGGCCGCGGTCAGGTTGCGGTACCAGTCCGGGTTGGTGGGTGCTCCAGCCTTGGATGCGAAGACGTAGATAATGTCCGGCTCGGTGTCGTGCGGGAGATACATCATCGGGGTGACATACTCCCGCCCGCTTGTGCGGCCGCGGTGATGCACGAGGACGATCGGGGCGCCCTCGAAGTTCCCGCCCACCCTGCCCTCGTTCGCCCGGAACTGCGCGATGGTCTTAGCGTTCCAGTCGAGCGCCTCGCTCATGTCGAACTCCTGTCGTTGCTAGGCGGTGACGCGTTCTGCGCTGGCGAGATGCGCCGACAGGAGCTGTCCGGCCTTGTCCAGCGCCGCGGTCGCTTCGTCGAGGATCGGGTAGTAGGCCTGGAAGACGTGCGGTACTCCAGGGGTAATGTCGAGGGTGATCTCGACGTCGGCCGTGGCGGCCTGCCGGGCGAGGCGGATGGCGTCGTCCAGGAGGACCTCGTGGGTTCCGGCCTGGATGATCAGGGGCGGCAGGCCGGACAGTTCGGCGAAGACGGGGCTGATGAGGCCGAGGGCGGGGTCGTGTCCCGACGTGTAGTCGGGGACCCGGGCCTGGAGGGCTTGCGGGCTGAGCAGCGGGTCGGCGTCGCGTTTGGTTTGCATGGTGCTGCCGGCCAGGGTGAGGTCGGCGTACGGTGACATGAGGTAGGCCGCGGCGGGCAGGGGCAGCCCGTGATCGCGGGCGTTGACCAGGGTGGCGATGGCGAGGCCGCCGCCGGCGGATTCGCCCGCGAAGGCGATGTCCGATGGGGCGATGCCGTTGTCCAGGAGGGCTTGGTAGGCCGCGAGGGCGTCGTCGACCGCGGCCGGGTAGGGGTGCTCCGGGGCGAGCCGGTAGTCGACAGAGATGACCGTGGCCCGGGTCCGCCGCCCGATCTGCGAGGCGAGGCCGGCGGCTTGGAATGCGTCTCCGAGGACGTAGACGCCGCCGTGGAAGTACAGGACGACGTGGCGGGGTTCGGTTCCGTCGATGGTGATCTCGGCGGTCGGGACGCCGCCCAGCGCGGCTGCGGTCACGGTCACGCCGGCGGGCAACGGCTGCGCCGATATCAGTTCCCGGAGCAGCCGCCGCTGCTCACCGACATCGATGTCGGCGGGAAAGGCTGACTGCCGCAGGATTGCGTCGAGGTTCTCTCGCTGTTCGGCGCTCACGGAGGATCTCCCTTCGGTTGGGGTTGGTTCGGCAGTGCTCCCGGGTGGTCGGCCACTGTCAGCCTTGCCGCCAGGCAGGTTAGGAGGCGTCACCCGATCATGGTGATTCGCGGTCCAGGGTGAGCTTTCGGAGCTCGAGCAGGTCCAGGCCGAGCGCCTCGATCTCGGCCAGGACGCCGTATAGTGCCGACTGGTCCAGGAGCCCGGTGAGCACGGTGTGCGCGTCGTGGTGCTGCGGGGCCAGTGCCGGGAACGCCGACAGCATGGTGGCGCCGAGGTGCCCGTTGATCCGGATCACGTAGCGGGCGGGTGCCGGGTCCATGTGGCCATTGTCGAGGGCGGGCAGGTGACCGCGCATCACCAGGATCCGGCGACCGCCGGGCTAACGCGTCCGGCCGACCGCCAGCAACCGCAGCTCCCGAGCGCGCCGCACAGCCGAGGACCGGTCACGGACACCGAGCTTGGCGTAGATGCTGCGGATATGCGCGTTGACGGTGTTCGGTGAGACGGACAGCTCGCCGGCGATCTCAGGCCGGGACAAGTTGGTCGGCAGATATCGCAGCACCCTGAGCTCGCCCGGGCTGAGCTCCTCCGGCGGCGGCGATGAGGACTGCTCTTTGGCCGCCGGGGCTGCGCCGTGCAGGACGTCGAGGATGTCGGCAAGCAGCGCGGCGTGCGCGGTCTGGTGCCGCGGCAGCGTCTCGAGCAGTTTTGCCGAGCCGGTCATCGCGAACGGCAGGACCAGCCGGTCGGACTCCGCCAGGGCCAGCGCCCGTTCCGCCGCCTGGTTCGCCGCGCGCTGGTCACCAAGCTCACCGTGAGCGAGCCCGGCCAGCAGGTGAGCCTCCGTGAGGGTCGTGTAACCGAGGACCGGGGCCGTGCCATCCAGAACATCGTGCAACGCGCCCAGGGCTCCGGCCGGATCGCCTTCCGCGAGGCAAATCACCGCGCGGGCATTACGTATCTCACCGGAGCTGGCCCGCTCGTCATCAAGCGCCGCAAGCAAGGCGCGGGCTTCGCCGGGCCGCCCGAGGCGGGCTTGCGTGGCGAGCAGCCAGCCGGTCATCTGGCTCGCCAGCGCCTGCGGTCCCTCCAGCTGCGATGCCAGGTCTTCGGCCGCGCCGAACTCCTCGAGCGCCTCGTGGCGGCGGCCGCGACCGGCGTACAGTATCGCGGCCGTCTGGTGCAGGAGCAGCCTGATGTCCGGCCCGCTGTCCGTTTGCAGAGCCCGTTCGGTGCGCCGCAGCCACCGCTCGCCCTCGTCGAACTCACCCAGCCACACCATGGTGCCGGCGAGCGTCATCAGGGCGGGTGCGATCACCGGTTCCGCGCCCCAGCCGTACCGTTCGGCGAGCGTGATCGCCTCGCGGCAGCGCTGCTGGGTCGCGGCGAACGAATCCATCTCCGGCATGGCAGCACCGTGGAAGATATACGCGAAACTGAGCTGCGCCAGGCAGCCGACTTCGAGGTAGGGGCGGCCGATCTCCCGGGCTAGGACGGCGCCCTCCCGGAGATGGCGTTCGGCGTCTGGCAGCCCGAGCGTCCACGCCTCGGCGGTCCCCAGGTTCATTAGCGCCA
>WNGR01001287.1_pt1 | contig 36311 bp, 33 predicted proteins | sample 5407581 | NCBI WGS metagenome assembly WNGR01 (sample SAMN13153383, study PRJNA577476) | soil metagenome | isolation source: 80 cm soil or saprolite under Garry oak tree replicate 2 | place: USA:California | collected 2016-06-15 | reverse complement strand
ATTCGCAGCGCGATCTTTGGGCTCGGAATTTTGCAGGGACTGGCGCGCTGCGGCCTGCTCGACAGGTTTCACTATCTCTCGACCGTCTCGGGCGGCGGATATATCGGCAGTTGGCTGAGCGCGTGGATTAAGAATCATGCACAAGGTATTGGCGGGGTTGTTGCGGAATTGCGAGGCCGACGCGATTCCATTCTGAGTCCAGAACCGCGACCGATTCGGCATCTTCGGGAATTCAGCAATTATTTGGCGCCGAAAACCGGTCTGACCTCGGTGGATTTCTGGACATTGATCGCCACGTTCCTGCGCAATATTTTCCTGAACTGGCTGGTGCTTATCTCGTGGCTGGCAGCCGCCATGATGGTCCCCAGGTTATACCTTGCGGCGATCAACCTGCAGCCGGACTGGGACGCCGCGACGGACTACGCAAAATATGTCCAGATCATGCAGTTCTGGAATTTTTGGCTCAACTTGCTACTGGCGATTGGGTTCGTTCTGATCGCCGTGGCGATGGCTTACGCAGTCGTTGATGTCCCCTCGACTGGCAATGCTCGATTACCGCAACGCCGTTTTCTGAAATTCCGTCAGCTTCCGTTGATGCTCGCGGCTCTGGCTTTGGCGGAATGGTGGGCTTTGTTCCGCAACGTTCACGGTAGAGAGCCGTTTCGACCCAGGGAGTGGTTGCTCAAATTTGTCGCGTTTTCCGTTGCGGGCTACTTGTCCGGCGGTGTTCTTGCCACAGTCCTTCTTGCGTTTCGTAAGAGCAAGCAAAAGGCGCGGCCCGGTCGCGCCACCGGTTCGCTCTTGCGGCTTGGTACGATTCTGCTCACGGCCGCGTTCGCCGGCTTCTGTCTGTGGGCAATCGCAACTCGAATGTTTTTGGAACGCCCCATTCAATTCACATTGAAGCGCGATTGCGAGGCGACTCCGATTCCTTGGACTAAACAGAAAATGAAGATCCCAACTGGCACCCATGGGGTCATTACGCAAATCGAAAAGAATTACACCATCGAAGTCTCTGGGCGGCCCGGGCGCATTACTGAGAATGATCTTGGTCCTTTGGAACTAAAAGCAAACGAAACGCTTCCCATTCAATTCACATTGAAGCGCGATTGCGAGGCGACTCCGATTCCTTGGACTAAACAGAAAATGAAGATCCCAACCGGAACTCAGGTTCTCATCACGCAAATCGAGAGGAGGTACACCATCGAAACCTCTCAAGGGCCCGCGCGCATTACTGAGAAAGATCTTGATGCCTTGGAACTGAAACCAAACGAAAGGCTTCCCGATCGTTTCCCGATGCCCGCCCCTGCGCAAAACGCTGTCAATTACGTTTGCTTCGCCCCGGCACTGATCCTGGCGGTGCTGGTGCTGGTCAATTTCCTCTTCACCGGCCTGGCAAGCTGGGTGTCCGAAGATGAAGATCGCGAATGGTGGGGACGTTCGGCGGCTTGGCTTCTCATCACCGTTTTCGGCTGGATCGTGGTCAACGTAATCGTTCTTTGGGGCGCCCAGGCCATTTCCGCGACGCCAAATCGGCTCGACGTTTTTCTCGGACAGGTGAAGGCTAATCCAGCCGCAAAGGCTCTTCTAGGCGCCTTCGGAGGGATTACGGGCGTTGCCGGGGCGCTGCTGGCTCTTCGATCCAAGCTGAGCAAGAAGCTGGGCCAAAAGGCTGGTTTTCAATGGCTTTTGGTGGTGGTTGCGGTCGTTTTTTTTGTGCTTCTGTCGGTCGTGATTTCGTGGGTTCTGGTGCTGATTGGCTCGCAGCATTGGGCGCAAAACGCCACTGCTTGGCTCTTAGGCGGGAAGCAAGATCAAATTGCAGACCCAAATTCCTGGCGCGTTCAACTCTTCGTTGTTGTTTTCCTCACGGGCGCCATGCTGCTTTTCGGAATTGTGATGGGTTTTTTCATCAATGCGAACAAGTTTTCCCTTCACGCCACGTATCGTAACCGGTTGATCCGCGCATTCCTTGCCGCTTCGCGCACGACGCGCACACCGCATTTGTTTACTGGGTTTGATCCGGCCGATAACATTGCGTTGCGCGAGTTGTCTTCTGAAAAGCCTCTTCATGTGATCAACGGCGCGCTCAATCTCGTGAAAGGCCAGCAGTTAGCGTGGCAGGAGCGAAAAGCTGAATCCTTTACAATGAGTCGGCTGCACTGCGGCTCCTTGCATGTTGGTTACCGGCCCACGGCCGAATACGGCCACGAGATTACACTCGGTACCGCGCTCGCCATTTCAGGCGCCGCCGCGAATCCCAACATGGGATACCATTCCTCGCCGATGGTCGCTTTCCTGATGACGTTGTTCAACGTCCGTTTGGGCTGGTGGCTGGGCAATCCGGGACCTTCAGGTGCCAAGACGTGGCGCCGGTCCGGCCCTGGATATGCCGTGGGGCCGCTGTTTTCCGAAGCGGTCGGGAATACGACGGATCGCTACAAATACGTGAATCTTTCCGATGGCGGGCACTTCGAGAATCTTGGGCTGTACGAGATGGTGCTGCGCCGTTGCCATTTCGTTGTGGTGAGCGATGCCGGTGAGGATCCGGAATGTTCCTTTGCCGATCTCGGTGAAGCGGTGCGCAAAATTCGCGTCGATTTTGGAATCCCAATCGAATTCGGTCCGATGAGTATTTATCCGCGCAGCCAAATCGACACGCTAAAAGGTCCAGGCCACAACAGTGCCATCGGTCGTATCCGTTATTCGGTGGTGGACGGTTCCGCCGCTCCCGACGGCATTTTGGTTTACATTAAACCAGCTTGTTACGGTGATGAGCCGCGCGACATCTACGAATACTTTAAGACCAGCAAAACCTTCCCGCACGAGAGCACAGCAGACCAGTTTTTCTCCGAGTCCCAATTTGAGAGCTATCGCATGCTCGGCTCGCATACCATGGAAAAACTTTGCACAGATTGCCGCGGGGATTTCTGCTGTTTCATTCGCGATATTCTGAAGACGCACCTTGAGATGGAAGCGCCCGACTGGCTGGCTAAATTGCTCGAGGCGCCAGAAAATGAAAAGGACGTCCGAAACTCGCGCAGCGAGATCGCAAATGCTTAGAATTCTCTTGGCACAAGTTCGGGCCATCGCACGATTGACATTTCTTTGTCTCTTGCCCCAGAATCGGGAGCAATGTGGCACTTAAGGCGAATCGATCGCTACATCTTTCGCCGTCAAAGCGCTGCGTGCGGCCGGCGGGGCGATACACTTACCGCTGTGGTCCTGATGACGCGAGCCGTCTTTATCAGCGCTCGAAGCAAAGTGCAAAGCGGAGTTGGAGCCGAAACAGGGACGCGCGCCAAGCCAGCGCGAACTTACGAGATCAGCAGTCGCCTCGCTGAGGTTTACGATGCGCAGCTTTTCGTCATCTACGTGCGATTACTCGAGAGGCTCGACGCGATACAGCGGCAGGAACTATTCCGGGAGCAACAACACTGGTTGCGCGATCGGGCGAGCAAAGCCGCAGATCAGGTGCAGTCTAAAGGTGGTTCACTAGGCGCGCTGGAATACAGCGGCGCGTTCAGCGATTTCACTGAGAAGCGAATCGCGGAACTTCTTCGTCGTATGCCTGCTGAAGCAGATAAACCTCAGCCAACCGAACATTAAATATGATATTGACTCCTCGGCAGAAACGAATTTGTGAGCGCGTCCTCAATGCTTTTGAGACCGGGAGCGCGGACGGCGATTACGGTAATATTTCTATCTACGATGACGGTCCCGGGCGCATCAAGCAGATTACGTATGGCCGCTCGCAAACGACGGAATATGGTCACCTGAGCGAACTGGTGTCGATGTACGTCGCAGCTCGCGGCCGGTTCAGCAAACAATTAAAGCCATATGTAAACAAGATCGGCAAGAAGGCGCTGGTTAATGACGAGCTATTCAAACAGCTTCTGAAACAAGCGGCCAAGGATACGGTCATGCGGAGGACGCAGGACCGCTTTTTCGATAAGGCCTACTTTCAGCCAGCGATGAATTGGGCGACGGAGCATGGATTCGTTGAGGCCCTGTCAGCTTTGGTGATTTACGATTCCTTCATCCACAGTGGCGGAATTCTTGGCTTCTTGCGCCGAACCTTTCCCGAAGCCCCACCCGTAGAAGGCGGCAAGGAGAGGAAGTGGATCGAGCAGTACGTCGATGCCAGGCACAATTGGCTGGCGAACCACTCGAACAGAATCCTGCGAAACACCGTCTATCGGACAAAATGTTTCAAGACGGAGATCGCGCGAAAGAACTGGGACCTCTCACAACTGCCGATTATTGCGAACGGCGTCAAAGTGAGCTGACCTTGGACGGCGATCGCAATGTTCATGTAGTAGTACTCACGTCGACCATTTCGATCTTTTTTCCCGCGTACGTGCAGGGCGGATTTCGAACACAAGGGAAGTTCGTTCGTGTCCAACCGAACACGGCTTCTAAAATCTCGCAGCATTGTGCTATCGCGGGTACTTCCGCTGCCAAGCAAACGCTTTAGAATTCTCTTGCCAGAAAGTTTACCAGGAAGATATCAATAATGACTCGGTGAAGGCATTGCTGCCAACCAGAGGGGATATTCTCTGTCTCGCGGGAGTCGGAAGCGGCCTAGTTGCATGCGCGTTTCTCGCGCTTGCCAGCTGCAAAAAAAACGAACCAGTCGATGAAGCGAAAGCGGCTAGTAAAACGACCGCCGATTTTCCACAGATCGCGGCCGACATCTTCAAACCGATGGATGGTGGCATCGATCTTTCGCCTGAGGAAATCATGGGCCGCAACACCTGGAATCTTTGGAGCGGCGGCAACCAACATTTTTGGAATCGCGCAGCCCAGGATAGCTACGGTTTGATGGATCTTTTGAAGATGCTGGATAACCGCAAATATCCACGCGTTGAGCGTTTCAAGACTTTGGGCCTTGTGAACGAACCTGGATTTCGGGCGGCCGGAAAGCCTGATGAATTTGGCTTGTGGCTGGACGAGCAGGTGGACCCCGAGCCGGCGGGCATCGATGAAACTGTTTACGGCAAACCGTCCGGCGTACTGGGTTTCCGATTGTTTCCAAATCCCGAGTTCAACAGCCAGGCGCGCCAAAAATGGGACGGCGATCGTTTCATGAACGATCCGACCTACTACAACGACAACAAGCTCGTCCGTCCGTATCGCGTCGGCGTTGCCTGTGGTGCCTGCCACATTTCGCCGTATCCGGATAATCCACCAGCCGACCCGGAAAATCCACATTGGGAGAATCTCGCGTCTGCCATCGGCAATCAGTACATCAATGAAGGGAAAGTCTTCGCCTGCAATGTCGAGAAGGGCGGGTTCTTTTACGAAATGCTGGCTGCGCAGCCGCGCGGCACGTCCGACACTTCGCGGATCGCGACCGATCACATCAACAATCCAAACGCGATCAACCCGATTTTTCTGCTGGCGGAACGGAAGCGAATCGCGGAAATCGCGGCGCCGGAAAAAATGGTTGGCGGAACGCTCGCCTTGCCCGGCGAAAAAGAGGAGATGCCGGTGCCGCATATTTTGAAGGATGGTGCGGATTCCATCGGTGTTCGCGGCGCGACGATCCGCGTTTACGTCAACATCGGCATGTTTTCCGAATATTGGTTAACCCTCCACAACCGACTGATCGGATTGAAAAAGCAGCAACCGTTTGAGATTCCGTACGCGCGCGAGCACTCGGTTTTCTGGAGAGCAACCGAGGAGCGCCTTGACAATATCGCCGCGTTTTTCTGCAGGTTAAAACCGTTTCATCTCGCCGATGCTCCCAATGGTCAGGCTTATATCACGCAGGATGAAGCGGTCATGGCGCGTGGAAAAGAGGTTTTCGCCGAGAGTTGTGCAGCATGTCACTCGAGCAAACAGCCGCCGCCTAATATCGATCCGCGCTCTGGCGAGGGAAAAGCCTGGTTCCGCGCAGCGGTCATGGCGGCCGATTTTTTGGAGAACAATTTTCTATCGAACGATCGGCGTTATCCGCTAACCAAAATCGAAACGAATTCCGCGCGCGCGTTTGCGACAAATGCGAAGGCCGGTCATGTGTGGGACAACTTCTCCTCGCAGACTTACAAAGAAATCTCACCTGTTGACGAACTGGATTTTTTCAACCCGTTTGATGAGACACGGCCGATCAAATTTAAACCGAAAGACAAAAATGTCGCACCCGGTTATTATCGGACTCCATCACTCGTCAGCCTCTGGAGCTCGGCGCCGTTCTTGCACAATAATGCGCTGGGAAAATTTACCGGCGATCCATCAGTGCCGGGCCGCATGGAGGCGTTCAACGATGCGGTGGAGAAATTACTCTGGCCGGAAAAGCGGCTGAACAAGGCTTCGATCTGGCGAACTCAAAACGAATGTTCGCTGCACCTGCGGAAGGAATTTGTGCCGAAGCCGCTTCGCGCACTCGCCGACAGCGATGGCTATATTAAGATCGGGCCTGTCCCGAAGGGCACGCCGGTCAACCTGCTCGCGAATCTTGAACCCGACTTCGGCCACTTGGATCTCTTCGGTGGAATCGTGAGAAAGCTGATCAAGATTAATGCCGAGAAGCTTTCATCCGAAGCCGCCGCCGCGGAGCTGCGCAAATTGGTCCCGGAACTGCTCGCGGCAAACAAATGTCCCGATTTTGTTGAGGATAAAGGCCACTATTTCGGCACCGATCTGGCCGACAACGACAAGCGCGCGCTGATCGAATATCTGAAAACGTTTTAGTTTGTATTACCTCAATTGAAGGAGAAAACATGGCAGTCACCGTTGTAGAAATGTTGAAAATGTCACAGACGCAACTCGATGATCTCTTCACCGAAAGTCCCGCAGGCGACATCCCGAGTGGGGAAGCGAAGGGGACTGCGATTGTCGCGCCGGGAACAACGTACACAAAGAACGTGGCCGATTTTATCAATCATTTCGCCTGGCAGGGGAAAGTGTTCGATCCTGCTAAAGGCGTTTTGCGAAATCGAATCTTGCCATTCGGCCTGAATGCGATCATTGCCAAGGTCTACAAAGCCCCAAGCTGGCTGGATAACAAGGAGTGCATCGTTCTTGATTATTCGGAGACGTCGTTGCTCGCGCACTGGATTCGGGACGAAATTCGGGAAGTGGCGCCGCGTGTTTATCTCGGCAAAGTTTACTGGAGCAAAAAACGGCTGATTGATTTCGCGCTCGAGTTTCCGGCGCCGGGATAACTGCGCTGCGAGCATGGCCGACGCTCCAGAACAACCTGCGAAAACGCCATCATGGAAATGGCGTGTCGTGTTGCTGGTAGCAGTCGCGCTGATCGCAATCGTCTCCTTGTTCTTTGTCGCGCGTTTTACGCGGGACGATCCTGTCACTTACGCGAACCCGGAAGAGCACTTCAAATACGGCTCAACCGGCGGGGAGCGTGAATCGGGCATTCCCTATTGGATTTGGAAGGTTCTTCCCAAAATGTTTCCGGAATATTTGCCGGGGAAAACCTACACTCCGGGAACAGAATATGCCTCGTTAGGCTTTCTCTATGAACCCGGCAAAGATCTGCCGATCGGTGTCTCACGGCGCAATACGCAGGGGCTTGATCGCGTCTTCTTGAATTGCGCGATTTGTCACACGGGTTCCGTGCGCGAAACGCCGCAAGCTCCGCGTGCCATTTACACGGGCATGCCGTCGAACACGGTGGATCTCGAAGCATTCGAGCGATTCATTTTTGCCTGCGCTTCCGATCAACGGTTCAACGCGGCCCGGCTGATGTGCGAGATGGAAGCGATCGGGGGGAAGTACGATCTAATTAATCGTCTCCTCATGCGCTACTACGCGATTCCGCTAATGCGCGAACGATTGATCATGTTGAACGACCATTTTCGCTTCGTCAATTGGGAGCCGGAGCAAGGACCGGGGCGAACCGATACGTTCAATCCGGCAAAAACACTTTTGGAATTTCCGCTCGAACAGCTGGAAACGCGTGAGCTGGTCGGCCTGTGTGACTTTCCATCTATCTGGTTGCAGGGTCCGCGCAAAGCGCAGCAGCTGCACGCCCATTGGGACGGCAACAACAGCATGATGGAAGAACGCAATAAGAGTGCCGCCTTCGGCACCGGCACATTTCCACCGACAATTGATTTGAAACAAATGGCGCGGATCGAACAATGGCTGCTTTACAAAGAGCCGCCGAAGTATCCGTTTCCGATTAACGAGCAATTAAGCGCACAAGGCGAGAAGCTCTACACGCAATACTGCGCGAATTGCCATGGGCGCAATGGCCGGGATTTCACCGGCGCGGATGTCGGCATCGTCGTGCCAATCAATCAGATCGGCACTGACCGCCACCGGCTTGACTCTTATACCGAAGAACTAGCCGCTGCACAGAACACTCTTTACGCAGGCTATCCGTGGCGATTCAGCCATTTTCGAAAGACGTTTGGCTATGTCAATCTGCCGCTCGATGGCATTTGGCTGCGCGCCCCATACCTTCATAATGGTTCGGTGCCAACGTTGCGCGATTTGCTAAATCCCAGCGCCGAACGTCCCAGGGTTTTTTATCGCGGGTATGATGTTTTCGACCAAGCGAAGGTCGGATTTGTCTCGGACGTGAGCCGATTCGGTGATGACGGCCACAGTAGGGACGATCCGGGAAATCCGAGAAGGTATTTCAGATTCGAGACCCAGCCGAAACCGGCGGGCGCGACGCCGCGGGAGCGCAATGAAGGCAATTCAAACGCCGGCCATGAGGGACCAGCCTACGGCACGATGCTCTCGCCCGCTGAGAAGGACGCAATCGTCGAATATCTGAAAACCTTTTGACCATCCGCCTAGTGATAAATCTATGAGCCTTCAACCGAAAACGCGACGGGTCCTTTGGATCTCGGCGATTGTGCTCGTGATTTTGATTGCGCTTGGCGCTTTCTTCACCTGGACGAAATTTTTCCGCGAAGAAAAAGAAGTCTTTGCAAACGAAGAAGAGCATTTCAAGTATGGCTCACTCGGGGCGGAGGGCGATCGCGGTATTCCCTGTTATCTCTGGCTGGTTTTGCCCCGCGTTTTTCCAGATCTGATGCCGGGCCCGGGCGGCTACAAATCGTTCGGTGTGGTATGGGAAGAAGGTCATGAAATTCCCGTCGGCTTTTCGAAAAAAGTTGTCGGTTTCGCGCGAATCACGAACAACTGCGCCATCTGTCACACTGCGACGTACCGTTTGAGCGAGGACGAGGTGCCGCACGTCGTGGCCGGCGGACCTGGGCAAACGAACAACCTGCAAAACATGCTGCGGTTTTTGTTTAAAGCCGCGCACGACCCGCGCTTCAATTCGGACATCATCATGAACGAGATCCGGCTGGTGAACGCAAACAACTACGGCAATGGCGGTCTCTCTTTCATGGATCGGCAGATTTATCGTTATCTCCTGATTCCGCTGACGAAGAAGGCGCTGCTCAAACAGGAAAAGCAATTCACTTGGATGGAGCGTTATGTCACGGACGGCAAACCGAAGCCACATTGGGGACCGGGCCGCGACGATGCCATGAACCTTACGAAATATTTCATGACTAGTATGCCCGAGGACAATACTGTCGGGCCAACCGATTTTCCTTCGATCTGGAACCTCGGGATCCGGAGCGGAACGGACAAGACTGGCAAACAGATGTTGCTAAACTGGACTGGCGACACCCCGGCAGTGCGCTCAGTGTTGATTGATTCCGCGCTTGGTCTCGGTGCGCCGGCCCGCCCGTGGTTTCTCAAACGGATGGCAGATCTCGATCGTTATCTCAGCGACTTGCCGCCACCGCCGTGGCCATTTGCGGAGACGAATCCGATCAACCGGCAAATGGCGGATGAAGGCCAGAAAATTTATGCCCGCGATTGTGCCTCATGCCATGAACCGCGCGCTGAGTTTACAAATAAAGTCGTCCCGATCGCTGAGATCGGTACCGATCCGGAGCGAATGCATTCGTGGGCAAGAGTTGCGGCCGAGGAAGCCAATCGGCGCGTAAAACAATTAGGAATTGATCGGCCGCCGATGGTCGAGCGCGATCCATACGGCTATCTTTCGCCGCCGCTTGACGGCATCTGGCTGCGCGCACCTTACCTGCACAACGGCTCGGTACCGACATTGCGCGATTTGTTCAATCCGCCTAACGAACGGCCGCAAACTTTTCATCGCGGCTACGATGTTTTTGACCCGATCAACGTCGGATTCAAAGAACCGCCGCTGCGGCAAATCGGTCCGAACGGCGAATTGAAACAGCCTTATTTTCTCTTTGATACGAGACAACATGGGAACGGCAATCAAGGACATACCTACGGCACACAATTGCCGAATGAGGATAAGGATAAACTGATCGAATATTTGAAGAACTCATGAGCTTGAATCCTCTCTCTTTTTAGGGCCGGCCGTGTCAAAGCCCCCATCGAAGGACTAGGCCCAAGCTGAGGTCACTGTGTGCGATGTGAAAAGCGCTTGTGCCCTCGGCGGTTCTCCGGCAGTTTCGTGATGTCATGGCGAATCGGAAGCTCGGTTGTCTCAGTATTTTTTTGTTCGTTGCCCTTTGCGCTAGTCTCTTCATTAATTTCGTGTTGGTCATAGCGGCGTTCCAACGCCTTGGCGGTGTCCGGGAACCTGAGCCGATTCCCCGCTTCCGCGAGATCCTCCTGCAACGAGGCGCCCGCGGAACTACCGACAAAGTCGCCCTCATCACCATGCGTGGGTTGATCAGCTCTTCGATCCCTGGGACGGTCGGCGATTCCATGGTCGATGACTTGCGCGCAGCACTGCAACAAGCCCGCGAAGACGATCGCGTTAAGGCAATCGTCCTGGAAATCGATTCGCCCGGCGGAGAAGTAACGGCCTCCGATGCGATTTATAGTGCGGTTGTCAAAGCGCGCGCGAGAAAGCCGGTCGTGGTTTACATGGATTCGCTCGCCGCTTCGGGTGGTTACTACGTTTCATGTGGCGGTAAGTTTTTGATGGCAAGCGACACAACAATCACCGGCAGCATCGGTGTCATCATCCAGACTTTGAACTACGAGCAATTGTTCAACAAAGTCGGACTTGCTTCCGTTATTTTCAAAAGCGGCAAGTTCAAAGACATGCTTAATGGCGCGCGACCGATCACGGCGGAGGAACGTGAGCTTGTCCAGAGTTTCATTATGAAGACCTACGACAAGTTTCTGGGCATCGTTGCGATGGAGAGGAATCTTCCCGCCGATCTGCTGCGCAACACGATCGCTGATGGCCGAATTCTCTCGGGCAAAGAGGCGTTCGACAGCAAACTTATCGATGGGCTTGGTCAATTTGAAGACGCCTTTACCAAAGCGAAACAACTGGGGAATGCGCCGGAAGCGAAATTTGTGAAGTACGGCCCGCCTTTCAGCCTGAGCCGGTTCTTCCGCCTATTCGGGCAAGCGGATTCCAAGCTCGAGCTCCAACTGCCGAAGCAGTTCGTTCCACAACTGGAAACCGGGCGCGCGTACTTTCTACCGAGCTATTACGCTCCATAGGCGCCGGGACGCATGGCACCGGACAACCTCTCCGCGATGCTCGGAGCCGTCCCGAACTTCGTTTTTAGCGTTCTTTTCCCTCTTTACATTCTCGCCAGCGTTTATATTTACGTTTCGCTGGTTCGCCAGATCAGCGCGCGAAGATCGGCATTCCCCAACGGGTCGACGAGAACATTCGGGTTGCCCGAAGCAGTACTGGCCGCCGCATTGATCTTCTTGCTCCTACTTAACATCAGCGCGTCGCTTTCGAATCGGTCCGTCCAGCTCAACGCGCGCAACCTTCTGGAAAACCTCCTTTTCACGGTTGCGCTGGTGCTGTTCATCGCGGCTTTCCTGCGTCTTCGCGGGTTGGACCTGAGTTCGTTAGGCGGCTTCTTTAGAATTACATTTCTTCGCGCCCTTAGCACGGGAACGGTTTTGATATTGGCCGCCTACCCTTTGATTTCGATTGCCGACGCCATTACACAGCGCGTGTTTGGCAGCGGCTCGAGCAAGCAAAGTATTGTCGAGCTTTTCAGTGGATCGCGCACGATCGAGCAACGAATGCTGATCATCGTTTTCGCGGTGGCGATCGCACCGGTGGTCGAGGAATTTCTCTTTCGATTTTTCCTCTACGGCGTACTCAAGCGCTATTTCGGCCGTTTTCTCGGGATCACCGTCAATGCCTTGCTCTTTGCTGCCGCGCATACGCATTTCCCCTCTTTCGCGCCGCTCTTCGTTCTGGGAAGTTGTTTCACTATTGCCTACGAATGGAGTGGTTCGATTCTCGTCTCGATGACGATGCATGCGCTTTTCAATTCGCTGTCGCTCACGGTGCTTGCCTTTCCCGAGCTCTTTTCGCAATGAAACTGAAAGCGCTCGGTGAAGACGGGCTGCTCGACCAACTTTTGCCTCCTCTTCCGCTCGGAAAATCGGTCTTCCTTGGTGCTGGTGATGACTGCGCTCTGGTAAACGTCCCGTCCAGCCGCAATTTTCTTGTCCTCAAAACTGATTGCATCGTTGAGGGCATCCATTTTCTGCCTCGAATCAATCCCCTCGACGTTGGATGGAAGGCAATGATGCGCCCCCTGAGCGATTTTGCCGCGGCATCAGCTGTGCCTCAGTTTGCGCTGATTACACTCATCGCCTCAAAAGAAAAAGAGGCTGAGTGGGTGAAGCGCCTTTATGGCGGTCTTAGCCGCGCCGCAAAACGGTTCAAAGTCAGTATCGTGGGTGGGGAAACAAGCAGCACACGAGGTCCGGCGGTTATTTCAGTTAGCGTTATTGGATTTGTTGAGAAAAAACGATGGGTCTCACGCCGCGGCGGCAAAGTTGGCGATGATCTTTTTGTCACCGGCCAGCTCGGCGGAGCAATCAAGGGAAAGCATTTGCAATTCGTTCCGCGGATTGCGGAGTCGCGCTGGCTCACGAAGAATTTCTCAATTCACGCCATGATGGATTTGAGCGATGGGGTCGGCGTAGACCTTCCGCGCCTCGCGCGCGCGAGCAAAGTGAGTTTCAAGATCGAAGTCGAAAATCTGCCGCTCAATCGCGGCGCTAAAATCGACAATGCGGTTTCGGAGGGCGAAGATTACGAATTACTCTTCGCCATCTCGCCGCGTCAGAGCAAACGATTGCAAAAAGAATGGCGCAAACAGTTTCCGAAACTACCTCTCACGCGCATCGGCCGCCTCTCTCAACTCTCGACTCTCAACCCTCAACTTCTTCGAGGTGGCTACCTTCATTTCCAACAGTGCGGCTGAAACCGAGGCAATCGGGCGGCAAATTGCGAAGGATGTCGATGTGGGATCAGTCCTGGCGCTCAAAGGCGAACTTGGAAGTGGCAAAACGCAATTTACCAAAGGTCTCGTTGCCGGGTTGGGAAGTAGCGCCGCCGTTACCAGCCCGACTTTCACCATTGTGCACGAATATTCAGGCGGTCGTTTACCGGTCTATCATTTCGATTTTTTTCGCCTCCAAGACCGACAATCGGTCGCGCGGCTTGGACTCGATGATTACTTTTTTGGCGACGGAGTTTCGGTGATCGAATGGGCCGATCGGTTTCCGGAATTCATTCCTGAGCAAGCACGCTGGATTTTGTTCGAGATGAAATCAGAAAGCGCGCGAGGGATCAGCACGAAATGAAAATTCTCGCGCTCGAACTTTCCACAGCGCGCGGCAGCCTAGCGTGGCTGAACGACCGTATTGATCTTGCGCGCGAATGGCCAAGTGATCGGAAAAATTCGGCGGCTTTCTTCGAAAACCTCGACGAAATCACGAAAAAATTTGGTTCTTCAGAAGCAATTGTGGTTGGGCTTGGACCGGGTTCATATGCCGGAATGCGGATTGCGATTGCTGCTGCAATTGGGTTACAAGCCGCCTCGAAAGCTCGACTCATCGGGCTTCCTTCGATCTGCGCAATCGGGAGTGCAGACTATTGCGTCATCGGCGATGCTCGCCGGCAATCGTTTTTCTTCGCGCACGTCCGCATGCATGAATTGATTGAAGGGCCGAGTTTGTTCACTGAAGAAGGCTTAAAGAACAAACTCGAAACATTTGAGCCCGACATGCCGATTTTTTCTTCCGAATCACTGCCGCAATTTCCGCGTGCGGTGATCCGCTATCCATCGGCGCAGCTTCTCGCTCGCCTTGTTCAGGATTCAAATCGCAGTTTCAAATTGCCGCCGCTCGAGCCGATGTATTTACGGGAGCCGTACATTACCATGCCAAAATCGAAGTTGGATCGATAGTCCCACCATGAGCACGTATCGATGCTGGGCCGAAATTGACGGAAGCGCTTTGCGGCATAACGCAGCCGTTGTGCGCGAGCGTATTGGATCGGCCGAGCTTCTTGCCGTGGTCAAAGCGAACGGCTATGGCCACGGCATGGTTGGCGTGGCGCAGGCGCTAGCGAAGGACTCGCAATTATTCGGCGTCGCGAATCTGGAAGAAGCGATTCAACTGCGCTATGCGCTCCCTCATCCAATCATCATCCTTGGACCCGCACTGCCGGAAGAAAGATGGGCAATCGCCGAACGTGGGTTCATCGCTTCGGTTTCCACTTTTGACGAAGCGCAAGACTTTGATCGCATGGCGTCCGGCGCGCCGGTGGCCGTCAATTTTAAGGTCGATACCGGAATGGGGCGCATGGGCGTCCCGGAAGCTGAAGCCTTGGACGTTTTCAAACGAGCCTCGGCGTTGCCTCACATAAAAATCCACAGTGTTTCGACCCATCTGCCGGTGTCGAATGAAGACGCGGAATACACGCGTGAAGAGCTTTTGCGGTTTGGCAAAATCGTGAAGCAATTTCGCGGCCACGTTCCCGGAGATTATAAGGTGCATGTGCTGCAGAGCGCCGGCTTGCTCGCTTTCGCCGATCCAATCTTCGATATCGTGCGTGCCGGCATCGTGCTCTATGGAATTTCGCCGCTGCCGGAATTTCAAAAACTTCTCAAACCGGTGATAACGTGGAAAACCCGAATTGCTCTCGTGCGCGATATGCCGAAAGGCAGTTCCATTAGTTATGGCCGTACGTTCATCACTCCGCGTAAGATGCGGATCGCCACGTTGTCGGCTGGCTATGCCGATGGTTACCCCCGACATCTGTCTAATCGCGATGCCGATGTCTTGGTTCGGGGCCGCAGATGTGCGCTCCTCGGCCGGGTAACGATGGACTTGATTATGATCGATGTTTCGGACGTGAAAGATGTCGATGTTGGTGACGAAGCAGTTTTGTTGGGACGGCAAGGCGATCAGGAAATTTCCTGTGCGGAGCTGGCCGAGCGCGCTGGCAGCATTACATGGGAAATTGTCACCCGGATTGGCAGCCGCGTCCGTCGGGTTTATGTATAAGCCGACAACCGGTTTAACCTTTGTAACTTTGTAACGATTTACCTCCCACACATGTTCCAAATCATCTTTAACGAATTGAGCGCGGCAGAAATCTCGTCGCTCCCGAAAAAATTACAGCTCGAGCTGCTCGCGGAGTTCCAAATTTTACCCGAAGACTTGGATCATCTCGATTCGGAACGGTTTGGCGTGATCCAGCGTAAGGGAAAAAAGTTGTATCGCTACCGGGCGAGGGACTATCGCATTTATTTTGCGAAGACCGATGAAGGCGTCACCGTCCATCGCGTTTTGCACAAGAACACGTTTCGGGACTTTCTTTTCCGCAGCAAATTGCCGGTTTCGGAAGATGCGCAACTGGGCGAAACGCGCGAGTTTTGGAACTTGATCGAGCAAGGCGAGCGAACGCGGAAGGCGTAACAGTAAGAGGTTGCTTGACTTGGCTTGGGATGACAGAGCTGGAGCCACGGCGACGTGCGACACGCCCACGCGGCACAGATCGCTCCGGGTACAACTTGTAGGGGGAGCCGTTGGCTTCCCAAATCGGGACGCTAACAGCGTCCCCTACAGGGCGGTCCAGAACGGCGTCAGACACAGACGCCCTACAATTATTTCATCAAGAGAACCGACCGGCTGCGCTTGATTTCGCGGGTGATTCTGCGGTGCAACTGCGCGGGCATGCCCGTGATGCGACGGGGGAGAACCTTGCCGCTCTCGGTGACAAATTTTTTCAGGAGATCCGGGTTCTTGTAGTCGATCGCTTCGATGGCGATGTCGATCCGGCGGCGCGGCATGGTACGATTGGCGCGGCGGAAGGCGGAACGGCGTTTGGCGGTTTTGGGTTGCATGGAGAATTACTTCGTTTCGCGATGAAGCGTGTGCCGTTTTAGAAACGGATTGTACTTCTTTTTCTCGAGCCGGTTGGGCGTACGCGGACTTTTCTTGTTCCGCGTGGTCATGTAACGCGAAACTGGGTTACCCAGCGCTTTCGCTTCGGTGCATTCGAGAGTGACAATTTCCTGTGCCATTACTCTTTTGCCTCGGCCGGAGTGGCTTCTTCTTCCTCGGCCTCGCCGCCCTCTTCGTCCGTCAAGCCAAAGAGCGAGGTCACGGATTGGCGGACGCGCGAAGCTTTATTTTGCTTTTCGAGTTGCGTTTGGCATTCGACGGTAAACCGCGCGAACGGGATTGCTTCAAGACGTGCATGCGGAATGTGTTTCCCCGACATTTCGCACACGCCGTAAGTGCCGAGCTCGATGCGTTTGAGCGCCTGATCGATTTCGTAAAGCGCGTCCTGTTCCTGCGAAAGCAAACTCAATGCGAAGTCGCGATCGTAGGCGTCGGATCCGGCATCGGCCTGATGCATGCCGAAAGCGGACGCCTCGCTGCCTTCTGCGCGCGAGCGAAGCGTGTCCTGCGCAACGCCCGCCATCGAATCGACCATCGCGTCGCGAAGCTGAAGGAGTTTTTCCTTCTGCTTGCGAGTGAACGGATCGAGTTTGCGTTCGCGATGATTGTTGCCCATTAATTTAAGCGGGCCGGCCGAGAGGTCGATTTTCCGTTTCGGTTTCGGAGACTTTGAAGACGGCTTTGCCGCCTTCGCCGAAACCCGTATGACCTTCTTTGAGGCTGGCCTCCTTGCGGAAACTTTTTGCGTCAGCTTGGAGACCTTGCGTGCCGATCGCGTCTTATGCGCAGCGGACTTTTTCGCAGAACTCTTCTTCTTCTTCTTTAGTTTAGCCATAGCGTGAAAGGCGCCTTTTACTGAGACGCCGGGAAAAACGGAGGCTTAATTAAGAACATTTCCCCGACCGCGCAAGCGGAGATTTCAGGATGAAAATCAGGGTTGCCTTCCTGCTGTTCTGTCGGCGCCTACGAGCTGGCGCTCGAGTAATGCCGCAAAGCAAACCTCCAGAAAACGCGGGACAGCCAAAAAATAAGCGTCGAGGCAATGACGAGATGCAGCATAAGTTGTCCCGGTTGTCCAAGCGATTTGATGAGCAGGCGGGCCGGAATGTTCGCGATGATCACGACCGGAATGATCCAGCCGAAAATGAATCGAAAAATTTTCGGGAAAATCGCGTCCGGATAACGCGCGATATTGAGAAAATTAAAATATCCGTAGACGAGCCCTTGAGCGCGCACGATCCAAAAACTCACCGCCGCCAGGCCAAGCATTATGGAATAATGCACCGCGACCCCAAATACGAGCGCGACCAGGTAAAGCAAGATCGCCACTGGATTTGGCATGATCCCGAGCCGGGATAAGGAGACGCAAACGACGACGCCGCCGAGAGCGGCGTTGATCATGCTGTCGAGGCCGAATTGTTTGGTGGAAACGGCGAACTGGCTATCGACGGGTAACACGAGAAGCGAGTCGAGTTTTCCGGTGCGCACCAGTTCCGGGATGTTTGCGATGTTTACGAAAAAAAAGCCCTGGAAGATTTGCGCGATCATTTGGTGGGTGCCGACGAGAAGCACCACTTCCCACTTTGTCCAATCACCGATGTGATCGACCTGTCCGAAGATGATGCTGAAGAACACGATTTGGCCGCAAAACCAAAGAACCTCGACGACCATCCAAAGCAGGAAGTTTGCCTTGAAACTCATCTCCCGAATAAGGGAGTTGCGCAGCATGATGGAGTAGATTTCGATGTAACGGCGCATTACCTCTTCCTGTCACTTACTTACAGGGGTAGTCAACCGCCACTCGCATGAAACGTTTTTCTCCATGGATCGTCGCTATCGTTGGCCTGTTGATTATCGCGTTCATTATCCGGCAATGCCGGCAGGGGGGAGCTGCAAATTATCAGACCGCAACTGTGACGCGCGGTCCAATCACTCAGGCGGTTACTGCGACGGGCACACTCAATCCCGTGATCACCGTGCAGGTCGGGAGCCAGGTTTCGGGGAACATCGCGAAGTTGTTTGCAGACTTTAATTCGCAGGTGAAAGCGGGACAAGTGGTAGCGCAGATCGACCCCGCAATATTCCAAGCCACCGTTACGCAAGCGGAAGGCGATTTGGCTAGCGCGAAGGCTGCGCTTGAACTTGCCAAAGTCACGGCCGCGCGCACGCGGGAGTTATTTGCGCGGAAAACATCCTCGCAAGCGGATGTCGATCAAGCGATGGCAACCCTCCATCAAGCCGAAGCCAATGTGAAGATCAAGCAAGGTGCGCTCGATAAAGCGAAGGCCGATCTCGACCATTGCGCGATCACTTCGCCTATCGATGGTGTCGTGATTTCACGGAGTGTTGATGTCGGCCAGACGGTGGCAGCCAGTTTGCAAGCCCCAGTTATCTTCGCGATTGCGAATGACTTAACCAAAATGCAGATCGACTCGAATGTCGCGGAAGCGGACGTCGGCGTCGTCAAAATCGATCAGAACGTCGATTTTACAGTGGACGCCTTTCCCATTCAGACGTTTCACGGAAAGGTTGTCCAGGTGCGCAACGCGCCAATCACCGTGCAGAACGTCGTGACTTACGACACCGTCATCGGGGTGAGCAACCCGGAGTTGAAATTGAAACCGGGAATGACAGCAAACGTTTCAATCGTTGTCGCGCACCGCGATGACGCCGTGCAGATCAAAAATGCGGCGCTGCGCTATCGCCCGCCGGATGCGACGCCGATTGAGACGAGACGAATGAGCGGGGACCGCGGAGGACGGCCTGGCGGGGGACGCGGCGGCAGTGGGCAGGAAGGCCGAGCCGAGCGAACCGTGTATGTTTTGCCAAATGGCGGCACCCGCCCGCAGCCGGTGCAAATTAAGACTGGGATCAGCGATGGGATTATGACTGAGGTAGTCGAAGGCCTGAAAGAAGGCGATCGTGTTGTGACGGCAGATCTGACCTCGACAGCTGCCGCGCCATCGCCTCCCGCAAATCCCTTCAGTGGCGGTCCGCGCCGGTTTTGATTTTCGGATGGAGACACTGGCTTCGGACAGATCGACAGGGAACGACGGCGCAGTCGTCAAGCTAGTCGATGTACACAAAACGTATCACACCGGCGAAATGGAAGTGAACGCCGTGCGTGGCGTTTCTCTTGAGATTCACCGTGCCGAATTCGTGGCGCTAATGGGTGCGAGCGGTTCCGGGAAATCCACGCTGATGAATATTCTCGGTTGCCTCGACCGTCCTACTTCGGGCCATTATCTTCTGGACGACGCGGACGTTTCCGGGCTTGATCGCGATCGACTCGCCGATATTCGCAATCGCAAAATCGGTTTCGTCTTCCAGAATTTTAATCTGCTGCCCCGCACGTCGGCGCGAGAGAATGTTGAATTGCCACTGCTTTACAGCGCCCAGCGGTTAACAAATGCGCAGCTTCGCGAAAAAGCCGATCGCGTCCTTGCCTCGGTAGGTCTTGGCGGTCGCGAAGATCATCATCCGAGCCAGCTGTCAGGCGGTCAACAACAGCGTGTGGCGATCGCCCGCGCACTGATCAACGACCCTGAAGTGGTGCTCGCGGATGAGCCGACCGGCAATCTCGATAGTCGAACGAGCGTGGAGATCATGGCAATTTTCCAGCAACTCAATGAGCGCGGAATCACCATTGTGATGGTGACGCACGAGCAAGACATTGCCGCTTATGCGCGGCGGAATGTTGTAATGCGCGACGGAATTTTGCTTAGCGACAAAGTTGTCACACAACGATCTGCCGCCGAAGCCGAGTTGGAAAAAGCGGCGGCAAGATCGACAAATGACCCGGAAGAGCAGGCCAGTATTGGACCAACTTAATGATTTAACGTTTCAAACGAACACGATGAGAGTAGGACCGACATTTAACGTCGCCTTCCGCGCGCTGCGCCGAAACAAAATGCGTTCGGTGCTGACCGCGCTCGGAATTATCATCGGTGTCGGTGCGGTTATTGCGATGGTGGGGATCGGTAATGGCGCCAAAGCGCAAGTGGAGGCGCAGATCGCGAGCCTCGGGCAAAATGTCATCCTGATTTTTTCGGGAAGCACCACCTCCAGCGGCATTCGCACCGGTTGGGGTGGGGCGGGCACTTTGAAGATCGAAGACGCAGAAGCAATCCGGCGCGAAGTGCCAGGTGTCGTCGGTCTCAGTGAAGAAGTTGTTTCAACCACGCAGGTGGCTGCTAGAAACCAAAATTGGTTTACTCGAATTTATGGTGAATCGGCAGATTATTTCGATATTCGCCAGTGGTCGCTGGCGGACGGCGCGCCATTCACGCCGCAGGACGTGCGCAGCGCGAACAAAGTTTGTGTCATTGGTCGCACGACTGCTACTCAGATCTACGGCAACGAAGATCCAGTTGGCCAAATCTTGCGAATCAAAGAAGTCCCGTTCGCCATTACCGGTATGCTGACATCTAAGGGATTAAGCCCTCAGGGTGTCGACCAGGACGACATTGTGATAATGCCTTATACGAGCGCAATGAAGCGCGTGATTGGGGGCACGAATTTGCGCAACATCAACGTGCAAATTGGCGATGCGCGGCAGGTCGAGGCAGCCCAGCAGCAGATTATCTCGTTGCTTCGACAACGGCATAATATCCGGCCCGGACGCGACGATGATTTCACGGTGCGCAACCAACAGGAAATCGCTGAAGCCGCCACGGCAACCTCGCGCGTCATGACGCTTTTGCTGGGCGCAATTGCCGGCGTCTCGCTGGTGGTCGGCGGTATTGGTATCATGAACATCATGCTTGTGAGCGTGACTGAGCGAACGCGCGAGATCGGTGTGCGCATGGCCGTCGGCGCTCACGGCAACGACATCCTTACGCAATTCTTGATCGAAGCCGTGACGCTCAGTTCCGTCGGTGGTGTGATTGGGATCATCTGCGGTATCGGCGTATCAAGGATTTTGTCGGCTTATGCGCAGTGGCCGACGCTTATTTCTTTTAGCTCCATCCTGATTGCGTTTTTATTCAGCGCCGCGGTTGGCGTGTTTTTTGGATTTTATCCGGCGCGCCAGGCCGCCCGACTCGACCCGATCGAAGCACTACGCTACGAATAGCTGTAGCCACGCCGCTGTGCAGCGTCCTGTGATGGGCGTAGGTTTTCTGACGGGCCACAGACCCGTGGCTGCAACTTGATCTTTCGCTATCGCGATGGACGCTTCTACAAAATGGCAGAGCACACACGTTTCGAAAGACTGGTCGCGGACGCGAAGAAAAGGATTACAGAAATTTCACCGCAAGATGCGGCATTAAAATCGCAAAGCGGCGAAGCGGTGATTGTCGATGTACGAGAGAAAGATGAATGGGACGAGGAACATATCCCAAATGTAACGCACCTGTGTCGCGGCACGATCGAGTTGGATATCGAGGAAAAAGTTTCCGATCCGAATACGTTGATCATTTGTCACTGCGGCGGTGGCGGCCGTTCCGCACTTGCCGCCGAAAGCCTGCAAAGAATGGGCTACAAAAACGTGCGCTCGATGGCTGGCGGCTTCAAAGCGTGGAAAGCCGCCGGACTACCGACAGAAAATAGCTAACCGCCGACGGCTTGATAATGGCCGAGCCCGCGTTTCCACATGGCGCGCGCGGCGGCCCACGTGAGCACAAGCCAGCCGGTTTGAATCGCGAGTGCTTGTGCGAGTGCCGGGCCTTGTAACCTCCCAAGAAAAATGGCGACCGGGCAAAACAATTCGTAATAGAACGGCAACCATTTCATCACGGCCTGTACCGCGTTCGGCATGATGTCGATGGGAAACATTTGGCCGCCGAGGAAGTACTCGAACGAATAAACGATGAAAACGATGGTCGATATTTCGAGGATCCAGAACGCCATCATGGCCAGGCTGTAGGTGATGAAAAATTGCATGAGCGCAGCCATCAACATCGAGATGCACGCAAACACGTACGTCATTACTTGATCGGGCAGCGCGATGTAGTGCCGGAAATAAAGGAAGATCAGCGCAATCGGTGGCAACGTGACGAATGTGTAAACAAGCCGTCCGCTTAAAAAAATGCTGAACCGATAAGCGAGATAACTGATCGGTTTCGTCAGGAACGAATTGATTTGCCCCTCTCGAATGTCGGCGGCGATTTGCCATTCGTCTTCCGTGGGCGTGACGAGGTTGCTCACCAGGATCGTCAGCAAATAATAATAAATCATCGACCCGTAATCATAGCCGTGCAGACCGCCGCCTCGCTCTTTGAAGATGGCGCGCCAGAGAAAGACCGTGCCGGCCAACGGAATCAGCGCGAAGAGCGCGCGCAGAAAATAATTCCAGCGATAAACAAATGTGTTTTGTAGCCCGAGGTTGAAGACCGAAATGTACTTGTCGATCTTCACGGGGCGAAAATTCGATTGCTCATGAAAGCGGGAATGCAGGAAATTCAAACATTAATTAGCTGTAGCGGCGGTCTATGACGGTCGCAATTTTTTCGCACGGTCCTCCAAGCAAAACTCACGCAGGCTGGGAAGCCCGCGCGCCGCACAGGCAGGATGCCTATCTTCCGTCTGCAAGTTCCGTCGCAAGCGTGATCGCGGCGATCATGCTGTCAGGTCGCGCGATTCCTGTGCCGGCAATCTCAAACGCCGTGCCGTGATCAGGACTGGTGCGAGGGAAGGGGAGACCCAGCGTCACGTTCACGCCGCTGTGAAACGCGTGCATTTTCAGCGGGATCAAACCTTGATCGTGATACATGCAGAGAACGGCCTCGAATTCGCCCTCAACGGCGCGATGAAAAACCGTATCGGGCGAGACTGGGCCGATGAAGAGCAGATGTGAATGGCGATCAGTGACTAGTACTTGGTGATTCAATTCGTTTACCGCCGGGCTGATGATTTCGATTTCTTCGCGGCCGAGTTTTCCCGATTCGCCCGCGTGTGGATTTAAGCCAGCAACGGCAATGTGCGGCGCGGTCTTGGATCGAGAACGAAGAAAATCCACGAGCAATAAACCAACGCGAACAATCTCCGATTGCTTGAGGGCATTTGAAACGTCGCGCAACGGGACGTGCGTGGTAACTAACGCCACGGTGATTTTTCCGCCGGTCAAACACATTGCGAAATTCTTCACGCCGCAGCGCTCGGCAAAAAATTCGGTTTGTCCAGGGAACTTAAAACCGGCTTCGTACATGCGGGCCTTGTGAATCGGACCCGTTACGATGGCATCGATTTCGCCGCGCCGTGCGAGCGTGACCACTTCTTCAAGTGCGGCCGCGGCCGTGCGAGCGGTTTCAAGCGTCGGTTTGCCTAACGAGCAATCGGGGTGTTTCCCGATGATTTGATATTCAGCCGAACCGGGCAGCCGACCGGACTTCAGTGCAAGATCGACGATCTCCGGTCCGATGCCGGCGCAATCACCAAGTGTGATGCCGATGCGCGGTTGCATCGCAGATTGTCACGGAAGTTATGCGTCTCTGCAACGAGCATGACAGAGCGAACATTCAACATCGAAGTTCGAACTTCAGAAAGTCCGGATGTAAGCCTTGGAGCGCAGGCTGGCGATCCAGCGTTCCTGAAGACCTTGCGCTTCCAGTTGGATCAGTTTCTTCTCGATTTCGGGCCGAACTTCACGGAGCGAACGGGTCGTTCCGCCATGCTTATCCTCGACTTTGAGGATGTAATAATTGCCACTGAAATCAATAATGTTGCTAATTCTCCCGACGGGGATGTTGAAGGCGATCTTTTCGAGCGGGGCCGCAAGGGTTTTGCGTTCGATCCAGCCCCAATCGCCACCAAGATCGCGCGTGCTATCCTCAGAATAAATCTGCGCCATGCGATCGAACTCGGCGCCGCTCACCAGTTTGCCGAGCACCTCTTCGGCCATCGCTTTTTGTGCCGCGGAGTTTCCGGTATCGGCATGGCCGGGAATCATGATCATGCGCAGCTTGATCTGTTCTTTGGTGGTGAATTCGTCGCGATGCTTCTTGTAATAGTCTTCGACTTTCGGCGGTGAGATAACCAGGCTCATCTTGACATTCTTACCGCGCATCGCCTGCACGATCATTCTTTCGGTCTCCTTTTGTTTGAACTCGCCCAGCGTGTAATTCTGCGCCTCGAGCGTCTTGATAAAGGTGTTGCGGTCGCCACCGAACGACTCGCGGATGATCTCGTGCATCCGCTCATCCACAAAATGATCCGGGATTTCGTAGCTTTCTTTCTTAAACGCCTGAATGATGAGTCGTCGATCGACCAAGTCCTTGAGGGCTGCGTCCCGCGCCTCCCTCAGTTGTTTTTCCAATTCCTGGCCGGTGTATTGCGAACGCAGCAACTTCTCCCGTGGCGCAGACAACATTCGGATTTGCGAATAGGTGATCACATCCCCATTTACAATCGCAGCGATGCCGTCTACTACTTCGGGCTCTGCCCCGAATGCGGCACAGCAAAGCGGTGACAGAGCAAGGCCAAAGACCGCAAGGAAAGCGGTAGCAAACGCACGGATTATACGCCTCATAGTTTTTTGATCAGCTCCAGAATCTCCCCCAGATGCTGTTCGATTCTGCCCGCAACTAAACGGGGGAATTTCCCAGCGACAAGTATAAAATCCCGGCGCCGGGTCAGCATCACCTTGCGCTCGCGCACTTCGACACGACTCACGCCGGAGTTTGCCGCAGCGAGCTTGATTTCGGTGAGAAGGAACAAATTGTCAACCGCGGGCGGGAATGGCCCAAAGCGGTCGCGCCAATCGCGTTCCAGGCGTTCCAATTCCTCGTGGGTCGTGATTTCCGCGATCTCGCGATAAGCTCGGATCCGCAAGGTCCCGTCGCCGATGTAACTGGTCGGGACAAACGCGGGCACACGCGTCTCTGGGCCGAGGTGGACGAACTCCGCTTCATTGGTGGCGACGAAATCGAGCCGCAGATCGACATCGAGCCGGAGTCGCAGTTTTTCACCTTTGCGTTCCGCAACGGCCTGTTTGAGCAGTTGGCAGTACAGATCGAAACCAACCGCCATGATATGGCCGCTTTGCGCCGTTCCGAGAATGCTGCCCGCCCCACGAATCTCCAGATCGCGCATCGCGATGCGAAAGCCCGCGCCCAGCGAGCTGTATTGCTTGATGGCGCTGATTCGTTTTCGCGCGGCGCCAATTGTCATCATTTCCCGCGGGAGCAGGAGATAGGCGTAAGCTTTATGCTCGGCCCGGCCGACGCGCCCGCGCAATTGATAAAGGTCGGCGAGACCAAACCTGTCCGCGCGATCGATGATTATGGTGTTGGCGTTTGGGATATCGAGACCGCTTTCAATAATCGTCGTGCAAACCAGCACGTCGATCTTCCCCGTGATGAACCGTGCCATGACGGCTTCCAGTTCGTCCGCATCCATCTGGCCATGCCCGATCTCAACCTTCGCCTGCGGACAAAGATCGACAATACGATCCCGTGCGCGCTCGATAGTCATCACTCGGTTGTGCAAAAAGAAAACCTGACCTTGCCGTCCGAGTTCGCGATCAATCGCATCGCGAATGATCCGCTCATCGTAGCCGGCCACCACCGTTTCCACTGGCAGGCGGTTAAGGGGTGGGGTCTCAATGGTGGACATGTCTTTTATGCCAACAAGCGAAAGGTACAGCGTTCTCGGAATCGGAGTTGCGGAGAGCGTTAGGACATCGACAAGTTTGAAAAGCTCTTTGAATTTTTCTTTGTGCAGAACGCCAAAGCGCTGTTCTTCGTCGATGACAACCAGGCCGAGGTCTTTGAAAAGGACGTCGCCGGAAATCAGCCGGTGCGTGCCGATGACGATATCGACGCCGCCTTCGCGCAACAGCAGCAAAACTTTCTTTTGTTCGGATTGCGAACGAAAACGACTGAGCATCTCGATTCGTACGGGATAATCGAGCATGCGCTGACGAAACACCTCGAAATGCTGTTGCGCGAGAACGGTCGTCGGCGCGAGTACCGCGACTTGTTTGCCGTCCATCACGGCTTTGAAGGCGGCGCGAATCGCGACTTCGGTCTTGCCGAAGCCGACATCGCCGCAAATCAAGCGGTCCATCGGCTGCGGATGCTCCATGTCGATTTTCGTGTCGATGATCGCCTTCATTTGATCAGGCGTTTCACGAAACGGAAACGAGTGCTCAAATTCCGCCTGCCATTTGGAATCTGGACCAAATGCATGTCCGGCATGCGTCTGGCGCTCGGCCTGAAGCGCGAGCATTTTGCTGGCATAATCGTAGATGGAAGCAGCAGCGCTTTTCTTCGCGCGCGTCCATCTGGCGTCGCCCAGCGAGCTGAGGGGCGGCGATCTTTTCCCCACACCAACATAGCGGGAAACGAGGTAGGCTTGCTCGAGGGGGACATAGAGTTTGGCTTCATCAGCGAACTCGATCGCGAGTACCTCGTGGACCCCATCTGAAGTGGCGCCCTTGCTGGCAATGTCTGGCGAAGCAGGCGACACGCCTGCCGCTACAGGTCCGAGCTGGATCAAGCCCAAGAAACGTCCGATGCCATGCTCGAGGTGCACGACCAGATCGCCCTCGCTCAGCTCACTGAAATCGATCTGTGCGCGATGGCGTTCCGCGCGCCGCAACCGCCGGCGCCCGTGCGAAGCAAATCGGCCGAATAATTCGGCGGCCGAGAGGACGACAAGATTGCCCGCCGGAAAACAAAACCCGCGAGCGAGCGCGCCTTCAACAAGATCAACCTCGTCAAGCAGATCCTTCTCGCCAATGATCTCGCGAAAACGCTCGATCTCACCCTCGGTCTGAAAATAAATGACAATTTTCGCCCGGCTCGAACGCCATTCCTTTAATTGTGTGACAAACTGCGCGCGTTTCGCTTCGATGAGCATGAGATCACCAATCGCGAACTCAGGGACGTCGCAATATTGGAACGCGCCGCTGAAATCTTCCGGACCAAGCTCAATCCAGCCTTCACTGATTTGGATGTGCGCATTGGAATGTTCTTCCGGTTCGATGTCGATCCGAAGGTGATCGCGTGCGACGTAATCGCGGACGAGGCCGCTTTCGTCGTCTGTCGCTCCGAGCAGAATATCCGCTGAGCTCAAATCACTCACCGAAGTCTGGGTATCGATGTCGAATTCGCGTAAGGATTCGATTTCGTCGCCCAAAAACTCCAAGCGTACCGGTAATGGGGACTGCCAGGAATAAAGATCGACAATTCCGCCACGCACCGCGAATTGTCCACGCGCGGTGACCTGGGCTACGCGTTCATAACCGGCTCCAGCGAGTCGTTCGAGGACATGTTCCATGTGCTCGTTCGCCCCGCGTCGAAACTGGACCAAAGCGGATTGGAGCGCACCGCGCCTCGGTGCCGCTTGATCGAGACTGGCGCGCGTTGCGACAATCAGCGGGGAACCCAACTCGCGCTCAACTTTTGTAAGCAATGCGAGTCGTTCCGACGCGATTTCCGGATCCGGCAAAATATTTTCGACTGCGGCGAACTCCGCTTCCGGCAGGAAAAGCGCGTCTGGCTGCCAGTTGAGCAAACTTTCATAGATCAACTCCTGCGAATGAACGCTCGGGCTGAGGACCCAGATCGTCCGGTCAATCTTGGACGCAATGATGGCGACCAGAAATGCCTGCGCCGGCTGGATCACGTGAGAGAACTGCACCGGCCATTGCGCCGTCTCGCTTTCTCGAAGCTTGCGCGCAACGGGCCCGGTTTCCGCGACGATCTTTAGAATCTCTGCGCGTCCCGATTTCTGCACCGGTTAGCTGTCGCCGAAAAAAGTTAGAAGTTCAAAGGTGCCCGCGGGACAGGCGCTCTGTCGTCCCCGTGCGACTCATCATTGCTTCAGGCCACGGTCCAGCGTTGAAACGCACTATAGTCGAGGGAGCTATAGCTTGCGGCCGATGGCTGCGGCGATCGCGCGAAGACGCGGAACAAGATCGGCGAAAACTTCCGGCGTGAGTGCTTGGTCGCCGTCGCTTTTAGCCAGCTCGGGGGAATCGTGCACTTCGATCATAAGCGCATCCGCACCGGCAGAGAGTGCTGCGAGGGACATCTGCGGAACAAATTCGCGCAGCCCGATCGCGTGGGTTGGATCGACAATAATCGGAAGATGTGTCTTGGACTTCAAGAGCGGAACAGCACTCAAATCGAGCGTGTAGCGTGTGGCAGTCTCAAAGGTGCGAATGCCGCGCTCGCAGAGAACCACGTTCATGTTACCCTCGCTCAAAATGTATTCCGCGCTCATGATCAAGTCATTGATCGTGGCGCTGAATCCGCGTTTCAGCAGGACCGGCAACCTGCTGCGGCCAACTTCCTTCAAGAGAGAGAAGTTCTGCATGTTGCGGGTACCCACTTGAAGACAGTCCGCATATTTTTCGATCACGGATAGGTCCCGTGCGTCCATGATTTCCGTGATCACGGGCAGGCCCGTTTCCGCGCGCGCTTCAGCAAGAAAACGAAGCCCGTCTTCACGCAGGCCTTGAAAACTGTACGGTGAAGTGCGCGGCTTGAATGCACCGCCGCGCAAGATTTTCGCGCCGGATTTTTTGACGATCTTTGCGATTGAGAGAATCTGCTCCTCGCTTTCAACGGAGCATGGGCCGCAAATCAAAACAACGTCTTCGTTGCCGCCTACCCGCACGCCTCCAATTGTTACCGACGAGGCTCCGCGGGATTCGCGCGAAGCGAGTTTGTAGGGCTTCAGCACCGGCACGATCGCTTCCACGCCGGGCATGGCGGCGAGCGACTTTTCGCGAAGGAGCGCCTCGGGTCCAATCACACCGATGATCACCCGCGATGCGCCCCGGCTGATTTGCGCATCCAAACCGAATTCGCGCACCCGGGTGACAATCCGATTGAGCTGTTCCTCAGTGGCGTTCGGTTGCGTGATGATGATCATATTTCGAATCGGCGGAACAACGAGAATGCCGCCGTCGAGAATTTTCTGCAAGCCCGGATGCCGAACGCTCCGGGGAGCCTAATTCGTGATCGTAACTGGCGTACCGACTGAGACCGATTTGAAAAAGTCTTCCGCCATGAATTCGGGCATGCGGATGCAGCCGTGGGACGCGGGATAACCGGGCAGGTAACCGGCGTGCATTCCTGTCCCGGAAACAATGCGCATAAAGTAGGGCATCGGCGTACCTCTAAAATGTGTGCCAGGCGGTTTCGGATCCTTCGTCACGTCTACATTCGGCGTCACTACGTTTCCCGCTGAGTCGACGTAGTCGCCGAATAAGCTGGAGACGTGCGTGGCGTCCTTTTGAATGATCGAGAAGTGGCCGTATGGAGTGTTTAGCCCCTCGCGGCCAGTTGAAAGTTGTGAAACGCCGACGAGCACGCCGCTCTTATAAAAATATGCGCGCTGCTCTCTGAGACTGATCGTGATGGAAGGTTTTCCTTCAATTCCATCTCCATCCCAGTATGAAACAGAGTCCTGCGGCGGACCCGCCGGAGCATTTCCGTAGGCGCCCCCGAGATATTGTGTCTGGGCTGAGAACCGGGGATCTTCCGCGCAACCAGCTGCCACGAGGCTAAGCACAGCGAGAAACGCAACCATCAAAATCCGATAAAATGAACGGAGCATAAGAATTTTGGAACGGACTCTTAATGCGCAAACAATGCAAAAAGTCAAGGGAGCGACGTGGACTCAGCGATTCAAGAAATAAGGAAAAGCGGTCACTCTGCACAAACTGGCTGCGGCTTGAATTGTATCTGGTTTAATGCAGACTTCCGACCGTCTCCGCCGACAGCGAGTCGCAAATCATGCCCACCTACGAATATTCTTGTCAGAAGTGCGGCCAAAATTTTGAAGCGTTTCAATCAATGCGCGACAAGCCGTTTCACGAGTGCCCAAAGAACCTTTGCCAGCTGCCGAAATGGGGGCATGGAAAAGTGAAGCGCCTGCTTGGCACCGGTGCCGGCCTCATCTTCAAGGGCTCTGGCTTCTACATCACGGATTACCGAAGTGACTCATACAAAGAAGCCGCGAAAAAAGAGGCGCCTTCCACTGGGAGTGCTGGAGAAAAATCAGCCGCTGCCAAAGAACCCGGTGGCAAACCTCCATTGGCCACACCAGCAAAGGCGCCTGAGAAAAGAGCCGGGAGAGAATCCAGCGCATAGTCTCGCACAAAAGGCGCGTGGACTGTCCCGATTCTACTAATTCACGCGTAATAGGAGAAACCGGCGGCTCGCCCTTTTCACCCTGCGAGTCCGCCGGTCAACCAACCGAAAGATCAAGCTCGACATGCCACTCTGATCCGAGCACACCACCGGAAGAAGCCGGTGATTGGTCGATCAGCCTACGTATCCGTGGTCGCGCTCGTAAGCCCGAATCGCTTGTCGCGTTCGGGGCCCCATGATTCCATCGATGGCGCCATAGTAGTAGCCGGCGCGAGCGAGTCGCCGTTGCAACTCGGCCACCCTTGATTGGGTGCCATAGCTATATCCATAGCCTCCATAGCCGGACTGTCCGTAACCATATCCGTAGCCACCGTAGGCGTAGTAATCGTACGGATACCCATAGCCGTAATATCCGTAGGGATAACCGTACCCCCACGGATACGAACCCCAGCCCCACCACGACGGAAAGCCGAAGCTGCCGATGAAGATGACATCATTATTATTATGATGATGGCGCCAATTGCCGCGCCAGTTGCCGCCATTCCACCGCTGGCCACTCCATGTGCCCATTCCGCTGCGAGTGAAGGTCTGTCCGCCTCGTCCGGGCATCGAAGTGAAATGCCCGCCGCCACCGCGACTAAAACCACCACCACCGCGCGGGGCAGCATTGACTGCCGACGCCGCTAATGTCACCGCAGCAAAGCAACTCAAGAAAAGTATAAGTTTTGCATTCATAGATAATTGGACCTTCCATTGATTAGACCCCGTAACCCACGCAAAGTTTCGCTTTTTTACGAGGCCGTAAGAACAAATAAAGCCCGTTTTTGGCTCGCCTCCACGGTTTTTCCGCGGATATAGTTCCACTTCGCTTTTGCCTCATGAAGTTGTCGGCCTTCTTTGCGCGCCGCTTGGGCGAAGTGTGAGTCCTTCGCAGCAATTCATCGTTTACGGCGCCAACGATCGGCTCCGCGGGGCGGTTTCTGAGCTTGCAGAACAAACCAAGGCCAATCTGCTCGCGCTACTACGACAGCCGGACCGGTGGAAAACGCCAATCGTGGTCAATTTGCAGTCACCGCAGGCGAACCTCCCGGAAATTCCACCTGCCGCGCTGCGATTTAGCCAGACCGGTTTTGGTTTAAAGCTGCAGCTCGACTTGACACTTACCCAAAACATCGATGGCGCACTGGTCGAGCGCGAACTGCTACGCGCGATTCTCCTGGAAATGATTTACCGGAGCGAACTGAACATTGCTCCCGGCACCGCCTTCGTCGAGCCACCGGATTGGTTGCTCGACGGCGTGCTTGGGCTCACGCCTGGGCGCGATCGCGGGACGCTTGTCGAAGCGCTTTCCGCGTCAGAGAAGCGGATGTCTCTGGAAGAATTCCTCCAGCAGCGTCCTGTGCTGCTCGATTCGCCCGGCCGCATGCTTTATCGCGCTTATTCCATTGCACTCGTGCAGTTGCTTGTCGAAGGAACGGATGGGCGCTCGCGCGTAACGCGCTACATCAACAGGTTATCAGGTGCCTCAAATGACCCGCTTGCTGATTTGAAGGCGCAGTTTCCTCTACTATCTGGCGATGTTGAAAAAGCCTGGCAATCAGGCGTGGCGCGTCTAAATGATGTGCAGAGTTATCAGTTGCTCACCTTTGCCGAAAGCGAGCGACGCCTTGATGAATTGTTGCGCGTTAAAATTCCAGACGCCGGAAAGTCAACCAAAGCGGTTGAGCTTAGCGAACTTGCACAGCGAAAGACGACTGCGGCAGAGAAAGCGGCGCTCAGTCTATTGAGCCAGAACTTGCTCTTGTTCACGATCCGGGCGAATCCAATCGTGCGACCGATTGCGCGGGAATATCAGCAAATCGTAGCGCGACTCGAGCGCGGTAAGTGGAAGGGAGTCGCTAAGCGCGTGACAGATTTGAAAGATATCCGCGCTAGAGTCGCTGCTCGCATGAGTGACATCGATGATTACATGAACTGGTTCGAAGCGACCCAATCGAAGAGTGGCAGCGGCGTATTCGCTGCCTACCTTAGAGCGGCGGATCAGCCGCAAGCGCCAGCGCCGCGGCGGCGGGATGCGCTCTCGGTGTATCTCGATGCGCTGGCGAACCAATTCGAGGATTAGCCGGATGCACGAATCGGTCAGCAACGCGATTGGAATCGCGCAGGTTATCGATCTTTAGAGCAGTTGCTCGTCGCGCGGTTGCTGGTTATCATAGTCGGCGCGTCACAACGCGCGTCTCTCGTTGTTATGCAGAAAATTGGATTTGCCGAAGCCCTTGACTCGATTGTGACCAGCGACCCGCGTTATCAGCGGGATGCGTATGTTTTTTTGCGCGATGCGCTCGATTTCACCACGAAACAGCAGAAGAAAATTAAAGGAGCCACCGTGCGTCATGTGGCCGGGCCGGAACTTTTGGAAGGTGTGCGGCAGTACGCCCTCAAAGAATTCGGGCCGATGGTAATCACAGTTTTCGATAATTGGGGAATTCAGTGCTGTGAAGATATCGGACATATGGTTTTCAATCTAATAGGAGCCGGGATTTTTGGAAAGACCGAGGAAGATTCGATGGAGGACTTTAAGAACGTCTATGATTTTGAAGGGGCTTTTGTGAAGCCGTTCGAGCCGGCGAAACCAACGACCGCGAAGCCGGCGGCGGAATTGCCAGCTTCAAAGTCCGTATGAGGCGATTCGCGTCGCCCCTGGCGCTTTTGGCCGCGATTATGTTTAGCACCGCCAATCTAACTACTGCAATGATCGACGATTCGTCCGTTATCACCTTTCCACCCAGCTCGGCGCAGAAATGGGTCCTGCCAAATGGGCTGACGCTCATCGTGCATGAAGACCACAGCGCGCCGGTGGCAAGTGTCCAGGCGTGGTGTGCCACTGGTAGCATCGATGAGGACGACCATCTTGGTGCGGGCTTGTCTCACATTCTCGAACACATGCTCTTTAAGGGCACGAAGACACGATCGACCAATGTGATTGCGCAAAAGATCCAGGATGTTGGCGGTTACATCAACGCTTACACATCTTTCGATCACACCGTTTTTTGGATCGATGTGCCGAAAGACGGTGTCACTACTGCGCTGGACGTTTTGGCAGATGCGATGATGAACTCGACTCTGCCGCCCGAGGAATACCTAAAAGAACAGGAAGTGATTCGGCGCGAATTCGCCATGGGTTTGGATGACCCCGACCGCGTGACTACCCTGCTTCTTTTTGCCACCGCCTACCAACGACATCCGTACCGCCTTCCGGTGATCGGGCAAATCGAGGTCTACAATCAGCTTACGCAAGAGCAGGTGATGCAATATTACAAAGCGCGCTACGTTCCGAACAATCTCACGTTCATCGTGGTGGGAGATGTCAATGCAGAGAAAGTGCATCAACAACTCGTAGAATTCTTCAAGGCTTATCCGGAGAAATCGCTCAAGCCGGTCTTCATTCCTGAAGAACCGCCGCAACTGGGCCGGCGGGAAGTGCATCAGGAATTTCCCACCGAACTAACGCATCTCGCGCTGGCCTGGCACATTCCTGAGGTCACGCATCCAGACGTTCCTGCGCTCGATCTTCTCTCGACCATTCTCGGCGATGGACGCAGTTCGCGCTTGTACGGCCGCGTGCGTGAAGAGGCCGGTCTGGCCTACAGCATATCCGCCTTCTCCTACACACCCGGCGATCCCGGCTTATTCGGCATTGATGCCATTGTCGATCCAAAGAAGCGCGGAGCCGCGGAGCAGTTGGTCCTGCACATTATTGACGAGGTGAAGCAAGCCGGCGTCACGGCCGCCGAGTTGATGAAGGCAAAGAAAATATCGCTCAGTCATCATCTCGGCGCCCTTACTACCATGCGCGGCCAGGCTTCCGATATCGGATCGAATTGGCTGCTCACGCGCAATCTCAATTTCAGCCGGGATTATCTCGACGCCGTCCAGAAGGTGACGCTCGACGACATCAAACGAGTCGCCGCAAAGTACCTGACATATGACAATCTGACGACCGTGTCGTTGAATCCGAAGGGGTCGCTCGTCGCAAAAGCCGAAGGCGGAAAACCGATCAGTGCAGGTGAGATTCAAAAATTCGAGCTACCGAATGGATTGCGAATTTTGGTGCGCGAAGATGCGCGGTTGCCGCTGGTTGCGATGGGAGCCGTTTTCCGAAGTGGTCTTCTCGCCGAGACCGCGCAAACAAATGGTATCACGCGCTTAATGGCGAAGGTGCTGCTGAAAGGTACCAAAACGCGCACTGCGGAACAGATTGCAAACCAGATCGAAGCAGTCGGCGGCTCGATCGCGAGCGACGCGGGCAACAATAGCTTCAGTGTCTCGCTCGACGTGATGAAGCCCGATCTGAAACTCGGCGTCGAGTTGCTTTCGGATGTGTTACTCAACGCAACCATGCCGGAAAAAGCGATCGCGCGGGAAAAAGAAATCCAGATCGCTGGTATCAAACAAGAAGAAGAGCAGTTAACGACCGTGGCCCGCAACATTTTGCGGCAAGCGCTCTTCACGCAGCATCCTTACGCTCTACGGGCAAATGGTTCGGTCGAGTCCGTTCAGCGGTTGACTCAGAAAGATCTACTCGAATTTCGCGATTGTTATCTTGTCGCGAAAAACGGCGTCATTTTCGTCTTTGGGAATGTGAAAGCGGCGGAGGTGAAACAGCTTTTCGAACAGGCGCTCGGTGGAATGAAACCTGGTGAGCTCGCCCTGACAGACGCGCATCCGGCCGCACCGCTTAGCAAGACCGAGACTGTCGAAAGCCGGAAAGAGAAAGCGCAGGGTGTGATTATGGTGGGATATCGCGGCGCGGATTTGTTTAGCCCAGATCGATACGCGCTTGAATTAATTGACGAGGCGAGCAGCGATCTCGGCTCGCGCTTTTTTATCCGCATCCGTGAGCAGATGGGCCTGGCCTATTATGTGGGCGCAAGCCAGATGCAAGGCCTCGTGCCGGGACTCTTCGCTTTTTATCTCGGCACCGATCCGCAAAAGATTGAGCCGGTGAAAACGGCGTTGCTTTATCTCGGCACCGATCCGCAGAAGATTGAGCCCGTGAAAACGGCGCTACTGGATGAAATCCGCAAACTCGCCAGTGATGGCCTTACGAACGAGGAGCTGACGCGCGCGAAAAAGAAGTTGATTGGGCAACAAGAGATCGCAAATCAGAGCAACGACAGTTTCGGTTATCATTGCGCGCTCGACGAGCTCTACGGGCTTGGGTTTGATTATTACAAGAAACTTGAGCACGATGTCGACGCAGTGACGCTCGAGGATATTAAGCGCGTGGCTGTGAAATATTTTCGCGATCAACCGTATGTTTTGGCAACGGTGCGACCGCCAGATGGCTCCGCAGCCGCGAAACAGAAATGAGCTATGGCTGAAGTCCAGACCAGCACACAAAGCGGCGAGCTTTCGCAACGCTTCATTGAGTTCGTCATGATGCACGCGCAAAACGCCGCCCTGTTTCTCGGTCAAATTCCAAATCCAAAAACCGGCGAGGGTGAAGTAAACCTGGAGCTGGCAAAAATGTTCATCGATCAGCTGGCGATGATTCAGGAAAAAACGCGCGGAAATCTAACTAGCGAAGAGAGCACAGTGCTGCGCAACGCCCTTTCCAATTTGCAGATGGTCTATGTCGAAGTTGCGCAAAAAGCGTCTGGGGCCGGCGCATCAGCGCCGAGCCCGAAGCCGGAACAGCAGCCTGCCCCCGCGCAAACAACCGCCGAAGAAGCGCCAAAGGCTTCCGAGCCGATTTCGACACCGCCTTCGGGCGAGTCTGAGTCGAAAAAGAAGTTCACGAAGAGCTACGGTCCGTAGTTCGTAGCGACGCTCTATCAGTGTCGCATTTCAAGGAGCAGCGGTCTCTAGTCCGCCGGTTGAAGTGGCGCAACCTTCCTAGGTTGCGTTTAGGAGATCGCAAGCGAGGACGCTCGCGCCACTTTTGCGACAGTCATAGACCGGCGCTACAGCATCTGTGCGGCGTTTCGCTGCGGCGAACCGGGCGCGTCGAAAACATGCCGAACGAGCCAACGGTCCGTTTCAACCTTCTGATCCGAATCAAAGCACGTGCAAGGGTTC
>WNGR01001286.1_pt1 | contig 36319 bp, 32 predicted proteins | sample 5407581 | NCBI WGS metagenome assembly WNGR01 (sample SAMN13153383, study PRJNA577476) | soil metagenome | isolation source: 80 cm soil or saprolite under Garry oak tree replicate 2 | place: USA:California | collected 2016-06-15 | reverse complement strand
TCTCGCCACTCCCAACCGTCCTCAATTATTGCTTGGGTCGCAGCGATTTTCATGGGATTCCGCGGGCCGGAGGCCCAACTCAACTTACATCAGGCTGCGTTGCGCGTACCGCTCCTTGGCGCGAAGCAGTCTGGCCGCCTGCTCTTCCTCCAGCGTCCGAACACACCCAAGCTGATGCGCCGCCAGCCGGATCTGCGCCAGATGTTCCAACGTCTCCATCTTCAGGAAAGCGTCAATCAGATCCCGCCCATACGTTACCGCCCCGTGATTCGCCAGCAGAATCGCGTCGTGGTTCGGAACCAGCGGCGTCAAACTCGCTGCCACCTCGTCCGTTCCCGTCGTGGCGTAACCAGCCAGCGGAACTGACCCAAGCGTCATCACCGCCTCCTGGCAAAACATCTCATCCAGCGGTCGTCCCGTGCAGGCAAAAGCGGTCGCGACCGGCGGGTGAGAATGAATCACCGCCTCCACATCCTCTCTCTGCTTGTAGATGGCAAGGTGCATCCCGATCTCGCTGGTCACCTTGCGAGACCCCGCCAACTGCTCTCCCTCAAGGTTAACCGCCACCATGTCGTCAGGCCGCAGCAGATACTTGCTGGCTCCCGTCGGAGTAGCCAGCAGCGTGTCCCTGTCCAGCAGAACAGAAAGATTCCCCGAGGTCCCGGGCATATAACCAAGCCGGTATAACCACTTGCTGAATCGCACCAGTTCTCGCCTCAACGTGCCTTCGGTTCGATTTTTTTGATTCGCCAACGGTCGCTCCTTTCTCGATCTCATCAATGTCGTGTCTCTCGGAACCTATCGCTCAAGAATGTTGAAGGGGGAGTGTCTAGCAGCGTGAACCGCGGGCTTGGGTGCCAGGCTCTCCCTAATCCGTCTCCAGGTCTTGCCCAATCGATCGGATGCCATAAACAGGTGCCCGGCTGTCAGTGGTCCCAGCACCCGGTGGTGACCCACCGCCGCCAGCGCCATTGAAGCCACGCAGCCGCACTGCTCGCAATCGGGATCTCCGCCAAACTGGCACGGCGTAATCTGTGTCCTCAGATCCGCGGAAATCGTCTGCGTAGTTCTTGCAAAGATGCATTCGCCGGGATTCTTCGGCGGAGACCCCATCTCCCGGATCATCGACTCCGGCATCTCGAGCTTTGGATACTTCACCCGCAATTGCTTCAGCGTCTCCAGGGTCGCTGCCCGCTGCCCCGGCGTCAGAATCTCTTCATCCGTCGCGCCCCGCTGAGGCGTAAAGATGCTGAACCACACCTTCGCAACCTCCGCCTGGCTGGTCCAGAACCCCAGAAATTCATCCAGGTAGCCCGGCCGCTCTGCAATCTGCGACGTGATCGTGCAATGAATCGTGACGCGAGCCCCCTTGATGCTTTTGAGAATGCGCTCGTAGGTGGCCGGTTTGCGCCGCGCATCGTGCTCCGGCTGCAGCCCATCCACCGATACCACCACATTCAGCTTCTTGTACTTCTTCCAGTCCGCTGGAATCTCCCTGAAAGCGCTGGTCACCACCTGCGCATGCACGCCGCGGCTCTGAATCTGCGGCAACAGCATTTCCACCTCGCGGTACCGCACCATCGGATCACCGCCAACCAGCGAGACGTGCAATGGCTTGTGCTTGTCGATCAGCCCCAGCACCCGCCTCACCAGCTCTTCTCCCTTGAAGTCCGAAAGCTGCCGTAGCTGCGTCTCGCCCCCCAGGTGCGCCGCGTCAAACGCATAGCACCCCGGGCAGCGCAAGGGGCATTCTTTTGTGATCTCGATTGAAAGCGAGGGCGCCTTGCCTGCCAGTATCCTCGCCCAGGCGTGTATGACTTCAGATTTCTTCATGACCTCTCCACATCGGAAAGATGAAACCGGGGGACTATCGATGGGGTCGCGAATAGCTCTGAACGAGCCATTCAGTCGGGGCAGCTCACAGGAGATCGATCAGATTTGAAGCGGAAGGTTATACATGCCCAACATCGGACTCGATCGTCGCTCATTGGGAAGAAGCGATATCTCGTGTCCTACGGTGTCGAGCCTTATGCCGCAATCGCTGATGAAACACAGCAACCGCCACTTGCCGAGCAGCATGTGAACGCTGTGTTTGCAGTGCTGGGCAAGCAGGATCACGAGGCACAGTGTCATCAGAATCGTAGTGACCCCCGACTCGAAGTCGTGGCCGCCGTGCAGAAAACGGTCCCACGTCCACAAATGCTGCGTCAGGGGGCTGGTCAATATCGAGACCGCCGTTACCATCAGAAGAAATCGCGCGATCTTTACAAGAATCTGGGCCGCGCAAGCCAGCGCATTCAGGTCAGCTCGGTTCTTGGTGGGACGGTCCTTCAAACCTATCGTCTCCTTGGCTTCCAGGCGGCTCAGTTCGGTTCTAAGCAGGAGGTAAGGCTTGCATCCGATCTGAAAAGATCGGCCTCATGATTGCGATTATAGCCAAATTTCTACCCCGACTGCCTATCGGCCGGCGTTTGCTAATCCAAATGAACGCCTCGCGCATCGCTCTAAGAAAATCAAACCCTGAAAAATCTGCCTCCACGCTCACCGGAAAATCTTGCGCTCGATCGGGGTCACTTCAGCCCGTCTATCTGCGAATCTTGGCCCGTACCCAGAGCGTTCCAAAAACCGGCAGCGCCACAAGCAGCACTATCAGTCCCGCAGGCAAACCCACGTAGCGATAGCTATCCGCGAAATCCACCGAGTGGTGTCCGCCCAGGTTCCACACCAGCAGCGCGAAAATGGCGATGCACGTCGTCGCGAAAAACGTGAACAATGCCGCCGCAAACGACAGCAGCAGGCTCGTGAACAGGCCGAACCCTCGCAACGGAAATCCGAAAACAGTTCCCCCTCCGCGCTGACTTTGTGCTGACTGCATCATGGGAACCCGGCCTCTCTCGTCTAGAATACATTTCGATGGCAAGCAGCGCACAGATCGAGCTATGGCAAGCGGAGAAGGTCGCCGCCCTGGTTGAAGTAGGCAAGGCCCCCAACGGCATTCACTTCGGAACCTGGGGAGAAACCCGCGTCTCCGAACCCGACCTCGAGCGGCTGGTCGGCGCCGTGCCGGCAGCGCTCTCTCCGGCGCTCGATCACCGCGCCTACTACTTCATTCCGCTGGCCATTGCCGATACCGGCGAAACCATGATCGCTCCCGCCTACACCATCGACCTCGGCGACCGCGCCGTATGCCATCGCAACGCCACCTTCGGCATCACCGACGCTGTCTTCCTCTCCACCCGGCTGGTGGAAGATCGCTTCGGCCTGGCCTTTGAATTCTTCATCAACGTGGCCCACAACTTTGTCGAGTCCGCCGGAGTGCCCGAAAGCTTCGGCTCGCTGGCCTGGTCCCAGGCCGAGGCACAGGTACGCGGCGAAACCAGTCAGGACGCCTGGGAGACCCGCCGCCGCGCCTGCGACAGCCGCAACGGCCTCAAAGGCATCGACGAGCGCTCCCGCAACACCTACATCGAATCGGCGTTCTCCGATGCGCTGGCCATCTACATGCTCTCGCTGGCCGTCGACTTCGACTACCACGACCTGCGCGAGCGCGAATACCCCTTGCTGGCCGCTCCGGCTCTTGCCGAGCGACTCCGCCACGTCGCCAGCCTCTTCCCGCCCAATCCCGGATACGATTTCCAGATCCTCTATCGCCGCAAAGGCTAGTGGTCTCCGCCAGACAGATGGTCATTTATGTGTTTTGAAAGGGCACGACTTTTACAGGCTGCGGAAAAAGTCGTTGCTTTGAAAGGGCACGGCTTCACAGGCTGCGGAAAGAGTCGTTGCTTTGAAAGGGCACGGCTTCAGCCGTGCCGCAACTGCACCAGAATCAATGAGGGCTTTAGCCCCTGAGGTTTGGGCTTTCAGGATCTTGGCCCCGAAGTAGCCATTTTCCCAGCCTGTTCAATCGTGCCGTAAACAGCCCGGAATGAGCGGGGCTTTAGCCCCAGAGGGATGCTTTTCGACAAAGCAGCTCTCTTGGAGCCGTTTATAAATGACTCTGTTTCCGGCGGCCTACACTAGTTCGTCTCTCGCCCCAAGTGTCCGCAATCCACTCGCAGCACATCCGCCTGCATGCCCATAACATTCTTCGTAATATCACTCGACGCGTGCACACCTCCAGGCGTATATCTTGCCCACCGCAGGGCCCGCAACTCGGGCCCCAGTGAAAGAGGAGGTTAATTTCGTGCTAGGAGAACAAGTAGGCATCACCACAGGCAAAAGACTCGTCAGGCGGGTTCTCTCCACCGATCCCCCACGGCAGAAGTCTCGTTTGAAGACAGCGGCACCTTATTTGGAGTCGCCGTCAGCGGCATGGGAACATACACATCCGTAGTCGGCGCAGATGGATCACTCCATGGCGATGGCCAGGGATTGGAAATGACAGCCGACGGAGAAGCCGCCACATGGAAGGGAACTGGCGTGGGCAAATTCGGTCCCGGAGGCTCCGTCAGCTACCGCGGCATGCTCTTCTTTCGGACCGCTTCGCAAAAGCTCGCACGCCTCAACAACACATGCGTCGCCTTCGAATATGACGTAGACCCCTCAGGCTCCACCGTCTCCAAAATGTGGGAATGGAAATAACCCAACCAGCAACGTGCGTGCCCCATCCTTGACGCAATTCACTCCGGCAAGGATGGGAAAGCACGGACCTTGAAGTTCTGTCCGGATCGGCGGTCAACCGCTTCCAATGCCCGCTTCGTGGCCTCGCGCACACTAGAGTTTAGCCGCCGCCCCCACTGCTTGTTCGTCCCTTCCGTGCGGAGCCTTCTGCCAGGACGCAGTACGCCAGGGTCAGCGGTATGAACAAGAACAGGAGCGCCTCACCCACAAAGCCCACCCCCGAAAACAATACTGGCGGCGGGCTTCCAAACCAGCTGGTCCAATTTCGCACGAAGAAATTGTGGGCAACCACGACTGCAAAAACCACGAGAGCAAGATACAGCGCGCCCACGCGGCGCCGGGCCTGCGGCTCATGAAGGCAGCGATAGTTTGCCACTAGCATCAGGCAGCCTGCCACAAAATAGAGGACCGTAACCACGAGCCATACCTCCAAGAACCTGGCTTGCAAGATCGGCTGATACAGCGGCAGCTCGTTGAGAAACAGTAAAGGGGTCACGCCAGCAACATCCTGTATCAAGCGCACTGGGGCCGTCGAAAGCACCACCGGCCAAGGTCTGGCCAAAACAGATGGTGCGTAGATCATTGCGATCGCTGAGGCCACGATCGGGATTCCAAAAAACACGAGGGGCACGGCTACAAGCACCCATCGCGACCGTTGCGAAAGCCGAGGTCGAGGGAAGCTCGCAAAAAACGCCAGCCAAACTACGGACGCCAATAGGCACGAGGCCGTGGCCAGACCTATAGGGATGGCAAGCACGGCGGGCAAATGACGAAGCGCAGCCGCCCATCCAGAACTTGGATACCCCTCCGCGACGGCTCCGATTGCAAACATCAGGGCGGCAAGACGGGCGCTGACCTGTTCGGGACGACTAAAACCGACAAGGATCGCCATCAATAGCAGGACGAAGCGGGCAACATAAAGCGCAACCGCAGGGAGATAATCCGCTCGATTCCAAGTCCGCCAGACAGGTGCGCCGATCACGAGCCTCAATGCAAGGTGTCGCTCGCCGCGTCGCACTTGAAGCTCGACTGGGTGGTCCCGTTCAAAATGCGCTCGCGCCAAGAACCAATCGGCCGCCCCATTGAGAGGCTGTCCATCTACCGCTTCCAGGACATCGCCCGGCCGCAGACCCGCCTTGTCCATCGGCCCGCCTGGCAGCACGCTGGAGACCTCGAAAGGCCCCGAGGGTACCCACCCTGCGTTGGCAGGCCCCCAGAACTCCTGCCGCGTATTGAACAAGAATGTGAGTACATATACGGCCCCAACTACGTACATCCACCCGGACGCGCGCCATGTCAGCATGGACCTCTCGCACCTCGCTTAGCTGCCAAATTTTACCTTTCTTTGTCGATAGATTCACAGAAATGCGGGCGCATTGAGCGCGTGAGCCCACCGTATCACCGGCCCGCCGGTGGCAGTCTCCACCAAGAATTATGCTGGGCAAAAGAGGTGCGAACTCTTGGGCAAGCGCGTCGCCAGCCCGCATACCCATAAAACTCTCGCCTACATTCAAGAAATGAAACGGATGCACGGTATCGACTACGACTCCTCTGCGGGCTACCGCTTTGTCGAAGGGTAATGGCCCCAATCCGCAATAAACGTCCTGGTGTTTACAAGTATCGGGTCAACTCCCGGATCATCGGCAACACGGAATCAATCCGGTCGGCAATGGAGGCAGATCGGTAATGGGAGTCGGCCAGTGTTCATAAATGCAATTGGGACTAGGATCTCAACTCGTGAGAGCCGAGTCACTCATCGAAGCACGCTACGCAAGCTTCTCCGAGTTCTGGTCGGATCGTGGGCGATACTTCGCTTTGTCCGATATTCGCCTCGGAATCCATTCGAGGCTGGCCGCAGATTGCGTAGCGGAAGAGCAGACGATACTCCATCCACAACTCGAAATATTGAGCTAGCCTTGACACCCCTGAATAGCTTCTTGTACAAGTGCAGATTCCTTGAAGGAGGAAAACGGTATGCGAATGTTGCTTAGGGTATCGATTCCTGTGGAAACCGGAAATGCCGCCGCCAAGGCTGGAACGCTGGGTTCAACTGTCGAGCGAATTGTGGCTGATCTCAAACCAGAAGCGGCCTATTTCTTTGCGGACGACAGCGGCCAGCGGTCGGGCTCCATCATATTCGACATGCAGGACGCATCACAGATTCCGGCGGTCGCCGAGCCTTGGTTTCTCGCATTCAACGCAACGGTCTCTTTGCGGCCGATCATGAACCCCCAGGATCTTGCGAAAGCCGGTTCATCGATTACCCAGGCCGCTCAGCAATACGGGAAATAGAGACGTTCAAGGGCAGCCAAGATCACAAAGAAATCTGCTGTGCCCCCGCGTAGGCATGGGCCCGCCATGTGGGGGCACGGCTCGCCGGGATACGGCGTTTGGGGCCCCGAAACCAGCCTCGAATATCAAGTCATGGGCGGATGGTGGACAACCGGCATTTACATTCACATACCCGTGCAGACGGCGCCATCCATGCAGCACTCCCTCACACAAATCCTTCTTCGCGAGGCCACGCACCAATCGTCTCGCCTGATCACACCGAAAGGTGAGGGAACTCACACCTCGCCCCACATGCAGCTTTCACCGTCAGCCTAGCCAAAATCCATTTGCCGAATATTTCCTGCTTTGCGCGCACAATAAAAGCAGAGTGGCACAAATGCTGCCCCTAATGGAGAAACTGCATGACCAAAACCATGGAACTCGCAACCGACTCGCCCGCGCCTGCTTTATCCGCTTCACGCCTGCTCTCTCTGGACCCTGCCGTCGCCCGCTGCTGCGAGGCGCGGGCTCGCGCTTATCGTAAATACATCGCAAAAGGGGAAGTCCCTGTCGTGGCCGGCATCGATGCGGACGAAGTTTACCGCAAGACCATGCCTCCGCTCATTGGGTCTGACAACATCCGCGACTTCATCGCCTGCGCTGCCCACGGCATGCTGATCGGTGCCATCGACGGAGCAGTCGGAGCCAGGATTCTCTATGCCGCGCAGATCGCTCAGAGTATGATTCCAAGGCGCGCCAAAGAACACAAAAAGCGGTCCGCAACTCCATCTATATCAGCGACATAACCCAAAAACGATACCCTCCCCCTCTCCCCGGGTTTGGAGGGTGCAATTCACCGTCTTTTCGCCTGGTTTCCTTGTGGAATGAATGGGTTGCGGAAGAAGCGGTTGCTTTGAAAGGCGCGGATTTAGCCCGCCGCAACCCCAGCAGAATCGATAAAGGCCCTATATTAGGCGGAAATACATGCTTGGAAGGAAGGCCGGGGTTTCTAACCCCGGCACAACTCCAGCATATGATCGGGGCCTTTACAGCTTGCGGAAAACTGATCGTGCACGTCGCACTGTAATAGGGCATGACTTCAGTCATGCCGCAAATGCCATAAAATAGCGGGGGCTTAGCCCCTGCGGGGGTAAACAATTCCAACCCGGGCGTGAAAACCGGCCTTTTTCCGCACTCTGTTAAGTCTGTATCGCGCTCACTTCAGTCCGGCTGCTTCTTCTCTTCCGGCCTCAGCGTGTACAGGTTCGTGTTGACGAATTCATTCCGGAATTTCCCCTTGGGGTCATACTCCGCAACCAGTGCTTTGAACGCGTCCAGTTGCTCGTACCTCATCCACAGGTGGTCCGCCGCAATGGTCCGCAATTCAGTGATAAACAGGTGCGGAGTGATCTGGTCGCGCAGCTTTTCAACGGCCAGAATCGCTTCGTAGCCCTTGCTCAGCGGAACAAAGTACTCCGTCTGCAACTCCTGCCCGCTCGACGGCGTAAAGTTCATCCGGAAATGCGGCAGCCGCTCATACCACGGCCCCGCAATCCCCTGCTGCTCGGTGCAGCTCTCCGGGTCATGTCCCGCCAGCGGATGCAGTTTTTTCGTGGCTAGCTTGGCGCCAAAAAACTCCGCAGCCGCAGGTTTGGATTCCCCTGCTGCCAGGCGTCGTTTGATCCACACCTGTGTTGCGCGATGATGCTGCCAGTCTGTAAACAGGCTCACGCTGTAACCGGCACCAAAAATCTCCTCGAAGTGATGCTGCAGGTTGTCAAAGGAGAGATTCTCGTAAACCGACTGCGCCACCTGAAACGTCGGCTGCACATCGAGGGTGACACTGGTCACCACGCCCATCGCGCCCAACCCAACCACCGCGCCGAGGAATTTATCGCCGTCTTTCTCTCGCGACAGCTTCACCATCTCGCCGTCCGCTGTCACGATCTCCAGCCCCGAAACCGGGGTGGCCAGGTTCCCATTGTGGATGCCCGACCCATGCGTGGCCGTCGCTATCGTCCCCGCTACCGAAATGTGCGGCAGTGAAGCCAGATTATGCAGCGCGTATCCCTTCGCATCCAGCCACGGCGACAACGCGCCATACGTGATTCCCCCATCCACGGTGACGGTGCGCGATTTTTCGTCGAGCGTCATCTTGTCCAGGCGCTTGAGAGAGATCTGATTCTGCCTGCTGTCTGCGATGGCATTGAACGAGTGGCGCGATCCGAGCGCGCGCAGCTTCTCGCAACTCTTCACCACCTTGCGCACTTCTTCCACTGACTCCGGCGTATGCAGCCGGTCCGTGCTGTAGGTAAGGTTGCCGGCCCAGTTCGTACGCGGCCCCTGCGCCTGCTCGCCCATCGCGCGAGACAAAATGCTTCCCGTCACCAGGACTCCTGATGCTTTCAGAAATTCGCGCTTATCCATCCGAGCGGCTCTCCTTGGCGCGGGTGCGACTCACCCGCAGTCTGCAGTGTTGGACAAGAATAGGGCGCGCAGGCGAGCCGGGCAAGAAGATTCCTTTACCCTTCAGTCGCGCCGGTGTATACGATTCGTCCTTCGCTCACGGTCCATCGCACCCTGCCCCGCATCGTCCATCCATCGAATGGCGTGTTCTTCGATTTGGATTTGCTCCCGGCAGCGCGATACGTCCACTCCGCCTTGGGATCGAACACCACCACATCGGCGCAACTGCCAACAATGAGCGTGCCCCGGCCCTTGAGTCCCAGCAGCGCTGCAGGCTGCGCGCTCAGCAGGCTCAACACGCGACCGAGCGGCATCTTCCACTCATAATGCAGCCAGCGCAGGCATAGGCCCAATGCAGTTTCGAGTCCCGTAATGCCGTTCGGCGCGCGCTCAAACTCCACTTCCTTCTCATGTGTAGCGTGCGGCGCATGATCGGTGGCAATGGCGTCGACCACGCCGTCGAGAATCGCCTCGATCATCGCATCGCGGTCCTCGGCCGAGCGCAGCGGCGGATTCATCTTGAAATTCGTGTTGTAGAAGCCCACGTGCTCGTCCGTGAGCAGAAAGTGATGCGGCGCCACCTCGCAGGTCACACGCAGCCCATTGCGCCGAGCCTGCCGCACCGCGGCCAGCGCAGCGGCGGTTGACGTGTGCGCCACATGCAGGTGCGCCCGTGTATCACGCAGCTCCGTCACCAGGCGGATATCGCGCTCCACCAGTCCCGATTCCGCTTCCGCCGGCATGCCGCGCAGCCCCAGCTTGAACGCCACCGGCCCGGCATTCATGCTGGCGCCCTGCGTGAGCCGCGTGTCTTCCGCGTGCTGAATCACGCTCAATCCCACCCGCGCCGCCGCGGCCAGCGTTTCGCGCATCACATTGTCTTTGAGAATCGGGTGCCCATCGTCCGTCACTGCCACGGCCCCGGCAGCCTTCAGCGCGGCGAAATCGTTAATCGCATCGCCCTTCGATCCGCGGGTCGCCGCGGCAATCGGAAACACACGCACCGTCGCGCCCCGCTCCGCCGCCTGCATCCATCGCGTCGTCTCAGGCGAATCATTCACAGGAATCGTGTTCGGCATGGCAGCCACTGCCGTAAATCCACCGGCCGCCGCTGCCGCCGTCCCCGTGGCGATCGTCTCCTTATAGCCCTGGCCCGGCTCACGCAGGTGCACATGAATATCCACCAACCCCGGCGCAACCACCAGTCCCGTCGCATCCAGCGACTCGGCGCCATTGGCCAACTTGAGCTTGCCCGGTGCGGCAATCTCCGCCACCCGCCCATCCTTCAGAAGGATGTCTTTCAGCCCATCCAACCCGGCCCCCGGGTCGATGAGTTGCCCTCCCCGAATCACAAGCGCGGTCATGCGCGGCCTCCATTATCCTTCGCCAACAGCGCCCGCTCCAGGACCGCCATCCTGATCGACACTCCGTTCCGCACCTGTTCGAGAATCGCCGACTGGGGACCGTCCGCCACTCCCGCCGTCAACTCAAGTCCGCGAATGATCGGTCCCGGATGCAGCACCACCGCACCCGGCGCGAGCTCCCGCAGACGATCGCCCGTCAACTGGTACCCCGCCTTGTATTCCTCCAAATCCAGTTGCAGCCCCGCCAACCGCTCCGCCTGGATGCGCAACATCATCATTACCTGCGACTGGCCCAGGGCCGCCTCGAAGTCCCTTTCAATCGCAATGCCCGGACCCACCCCGGCAGCCATTTCCGGCAACAGTTCCCTGGGACCGCAAAGCAACACCCGCGCACCCAGCCGGGGAAGCAGCAACATGTTCGACCGTGCTACGCGGCTATGCAAGATGTCCCCTGTGATGGTTATCGTTACCCCGGCCAGTGTATCGGCAGCGACCGCTTCAACCCCGGGCCGCACATGCGCAAGGATTGTGCGCAGGTCCAGAAGGGCCTGCGTCGGATGCTCGTGCATCCCGTCGCCCGCATTCAGAACCGGCAGTCCTGTCGTCTCCGCAAGCAGCCACGGCGCTCCCGACGAGTTATGCCGCAGGATGATGGCCTCTGCGCCCAGTGCTCGCAGCGTCAGCCCCGTATCTTTCAGCGACTCGCCCTTTTCAATGCTTGATGACAAGCTTGAAATCAGCGCCGTGTCCGCGCCGAGGCTTTTCGCGGCCAACTCAAAACTCGTCCTCGTGCGCGTAGAAGATTCATAGAACAGCAGTGCCACCCGACGTTTAGCGAGAATTCGGTCGCGCGACAGCGGATCTTGCGTTTCGAGCGCCGTTGCACGCGCGAGAATGTGGCCCATATCTTCAAGGCTCAGATCCTGCACTGAAAGCAGCGATCCGGGATGAGGAGAAAACGGCGATTGGGGCTGCGGAGGAGATACAAGCTTGCGGCGGGCGGGCGTTACTGTTGCGTTCATACAGATCCACACCGGAGCGTCGGGCTCCAATCCGGTTCAAGAAGTTTGTCCGGCACATTTCGCCGGATGTTCAGCGTGCAGGATGCGCGCCGGCTTCAACGACCTCAGCTTATTCAACGCGCTCAACCAGCAGAACCTGTTCGTCCTGGTCCACTTCCTGAAATTTCACTTCGATAATTTCGCGGCTGCTGGTCGGCACTTGTTTGCCCACATACGTTGCCTGGATCGGAAGTTCACGATGTCCCCGGTCAATCAGCACCGCAAGCTGCACGCGCCGCGGGCGTCCATGATCGAAAAGCGCATCGAGCGCAGCGCGAATGGTACGTCCCGTGTAGAGCACATCGTCGCACAGCACCACGTCCCGCCCAGCAATCTCGCAGCCAATCGCGCCCTCGGTCACAATCGGGCGCACATCTGCCGTGGAGAGGTCGTCGCGATAAAACTGGATATCGAGCACTCCCGTGCCAACCGGGCACTTTTCAATGCTTGAGATCAGCTTCCCGAGCCGCTCAGCCAAAGGAACGCCGCGCCGCTTGATGCCAATCAACACCATGCCTTCGCATCCATTGCTCTTTTCCACGATCTCGTGGGCCAGGCGCACCAAGGTGCGCTCAATTTCAGAGGCCGACATCAATCTGCCCTTGGTGCGCAGGGAGGGTTTGCTTTGCGTTTCGCTCATGGATGCTCTCTCGCCAGTTGTCTCTCGAGGGTTGTCTCTCGAGGGATGATACGAGGCTTCACTGTTCCGGGGCAAGTTGCGAACAAGTTGGAGGAGTGTTTCGATAGGCCAAATCGCGAGGAATTCTCCGGCTAGACTTCGGGCCTTCTCGAACGTGCAAGGAGCCGCGCACTCATGGCACCCCCGCCGGCGGCAAAGAATAGCAGGAAGAGCGTATTGCTGACCATGCCGAACGCCTCAATCCCTGCATGACCCTCCGGCGAAAGCATCATATTCTTTTGCACCTGCACTTGAGCCGGGTCCGACATGCCCATTTGCGCCATCAGTTGCTGCGTCATCTGCTCGCTGGCATCTACGCGAATCTTCCATTCTGTATCCATTATGTTTGCCTGATGAAAAACAAAGCGTTCCACGAACAATGCACTGCCGCTGACACCGAAGGCTAATGCGCCCGCCAACAACCCTGTCACCAGCCCGATCCGAGCTCCGGCTCCCATCGTGATCCACGCGGGGCGCTGTTTCCGCACATAGAGCGTTACCGCCCAAGCTGCCGCCCCCGGCATCCACACCATCCCCAGAACCCCAAGTGGTGATATGCCGCACGAGAGCAGTCCCGCTGGAATTGCCAAAAGCAGCGCGAACCTCAACGCGGGTTTCCATTCCACCATGCTGGCATCGCGCACCGCCCCAGTCCACCGTTCAGGTGGGTTTTGGGTTGCGGTTTCACTCGTATAGACAAGTTGAGGAAGGCCGCAGGTGGGGCAGTAGCAACTTTCAACCGCGATGCTCTGATGGCAACGACTACAGGTGATTTCCATCTGATACGAGCCTATAGCATCTTTGCGGCTTGTGATGAGCTGGAATGTGTGGGAACTAACTGCGGAACACGGAACGTCTCTCTCAATCTCGATGAACTTATTCGACGTGAGAGGCGATCGCTGATTGATGATTCTCCGTCTTCTAGGAAGACCTATGCGGTTTGCGGGATTTCCGACGATATTCCAGAGCAACGAGGAAAGGTGCGAATGATCGCTCGTGGCAGGCCTTACAGCGTACCGGATAATGAAAAGCGAACAGGCGTATGAAATCCGAAGCACGAAAACGGGAAACACGGAACGAGGATGATCCACAACTGCTGCAATGCTTCTGCATTTCGACTCCTCAGGCTGGCATCGTCCCTGATCGAACGGCGAGGTGAATGTTCAAGGCTGTGTGAAGGGGAAAAGCAGATCGATTCAAACTATCGTAATTAGGACTAGGTTACCATGACCGTCAAGCGCTGAAGAGACAGCTTCCGTGTACCGGAAGTTAAATATTTCGCTGTATGACGTTTACGTAGAAGAGCCAATCTTTGGTTTTCCCGGATGAGGTCCGTCGGTGTCAGGAAACCACAGAGATACGCCGTCGAGCGAGCTTAGCGGAGACAATGTCCTCCGCAGCTTTCACCGCCTCGTCGAGTGTCATGTTGGTCGAATCCAGAAGAACGGCATCTGGAGCCGCCCTGAGTGGCGAATCTGCTCTGTTACGATCACGCAGATCGCGGGCGCGCAGATCGCGAATTACCTCTTCTGGCTGCTGTGCGGCCTGGGGACCAAGCTGATCGAACCGGCGTAAACCCCGCACTTCAGGCGCGGCATCCAGAAAAATCTTTGCGTCGGCTTGGGGAAAGACGACCGTGCCAATGTCGCGGCCCTCCATCACTACCCCGCCAGCGGCACCCAAGTCCTGTTGCAAGCGCACCATCCAACTCCGAATGGCCGGGAAGACGCTGACCCTCGATGCGGCGTCGGTTACCATCTCGTTACGAAGAAGACCTGTCACGTCTTCCCCATCCAGCAGCACGCGGTTTTCTTCTTCGCCAGTCTCCAGGCGGATGTTGGTCTCCGCAGCCAGTCGTTCCAAGCCCTGAACGTCGTCCAGAGGCAGCCCGGCCCGCAGCGCCTTCAACGCAAAGGCACGGTACATCGCTCCAGTCTCAAGGTTGAGCAAGCCAAAATGCCGGGCCAGATGGCGTGCAATAGTACTTTTCCCGGCACCGGCAGGTCCATCGATTGCGATGATGATTTTACCCGACTGCGACGCCGAACCTAGCGTAATTTCATCCACAGTCATCCGCGCTTTTTTGTCCCCTGATTCGGTCGGGCCGTGAACCCGAATCGCTTGCTATTGCCTGCCTTGGCCCCTGCAGTCAAGGCTGATTTGCGGCTTGCATGACTTCCCCTCGCATCGGTTCGCGATTCTTTGCGCGGAGCTGCGGCGTTGCGGGTCAGACTGCCGCTGCGTTCAGAAGCTGTCGGCTTGCTTGCTATGGCGGAGCCGTTTCCGCTGCGCTTATTCCATGTCTGCCCGGCCGATTTCGCATTTCTTGAGCCACTGCCGGGGCGGGCGGAAATTCCGCTGCCGTTGCTGCGAACGCCATTGGAAGCAGCCACACCGGTGGAGGAAGCGTTTCCATTACGCGTACCGTTGGCGCTCTTAGGAGTTCCAGGAGTCCACCGGCCGTTTGTGGCGGGCCGGCTTCCATTGGCCGAACGAGATCCTGCCGAACGCGGATCAGCAGACCGTCTCGCCGGTCGGGTGCTGCCCGAAGGCTGGGCTGGCTTGCGATCGCGCGAATGACTGGCGGGCCGATTGAAATGCGCTCGAGGCGCGGCGCCCTTTCCGTTCACTGCGAGCTTGCGGATCGCTGGAGCAGGCTCGTTCTCCGGCTCTTTTCTGCTGATTGTCGATTCCGCAACAACTACCGGCAGCGCCGTTTCCATTCGTGCAGGTTCGGGCGAGCTATCTTCAATGTCATGCAATCGCGAGAAATAGGACGAGGACGACATTGCCGAGCTCGCATAGACGGTTGGAGCGATGGAGAACTCCGGTAGCGTTCCAGCAACGTAGAAGTGGGGCGCATGGCCCAGGGACAGTGTGTGAACCTGACGGGTCGCCACCAGGCCGCGCAGGACTTCGCGGATTTTGCTTCGCGCCGTCAGAGGAGAAAGGAAAATCTCTACTTCTTCCATGCTGGCTGCAATCACAGCCTGCAGAAAAATGGAAGCGAGGACGGATATGGCTGTTACCTGTGAAGTCGATGCGCCCTCAGCAATGGCCTTCTGGAATCGATGACGCAGCAACTGCCACTGAGCTGGCTGTCCAGGAGCCGACACAATCGGGATGATTCGGAGCTGCTGCCACAACTCCGTGATACCGCGCAAAACCGCAGTCTCTGATACCTCACGGCCGAGCACTTGCTTTAGATCTGCGATGGTGGTGTCCCCGGCCTCCAGGCGCTTATAGGCTTGGATTGCCAAGGGTGAAACCTGTCGCGAACCTGTTAGCTGTGGGCTACGGCGCCAATCTCGATCGCCGCGAAGGGCATAGACATACGGCAAAACCCAGGCTGCGACCACATAGTCAGGCTGCTCACCCGGGTGGCCTAGCAGATTGAGCCTGACCGCGACACCCTCCGTCTCGAGCCTCACCAGCAACTCTTCAGCCAGTGCGGTATGTTTCGGCTCTGGGGTGGTATTCCGCTGGCCAGCGACGGCCTCGACAAACGATGGGGCCAATGAGGAGGAGAACTGCCGCCGCGGCAGGAAAAGGCACAAACCAGTCTCTTCCATCCAGGTGCGGGCTTCCTCAAGTGTCAGGGCCCCATTTCCGTTCTGGCGCATCCGTTCGGAGCGCGCTGCTTCCAATTGTTCCGATGTCAAAGAAGAACCTCTTTTCCAGGTTGGCGTTACGGCAAAACCAGAGTTCCTGCGTCCTGTCTAGGCCTATCCAAAGGTCGTCACCCCAAAAACTGGCTTCGACTAAGTGTTGCGGCTTCGGGATGCGTCTTCCCTGTTTTGCTCTTGGCGCCGGGCTGACCCTTCCCCCTAGGGGAAAGATGCCACCTCCCAAATGCGTCTAGATGCGGTGGAAGGCCCGCTGGATCTCCTTCCAAGAATACAGCAAAGCTATTGGACGTCCATGCGGGCAACTGGTTGGGTGTTCCGTTTTTGCAAGTTCCAACAATAGCCACTCCATACGTCGGGGGTCAAGAGGGGTGTTTATCTTGATGGCGGAGTGGCACGCAATCGATGCGGCGATACGGGTACGGAGCGCCTTAAGATAATGATTCTGCATGGATTCCGATGCATCCGTGCTGGATTGCTCAATCACCTCGGCAAGCATTCTTTCGAGCGAAGCGCCCTCCAGACCCACAGGCGCGGCCTTTACCGCAAGGGTTTGCGGCCCGAAGGGTTCGACCTCAAATCCGTTACGTTCGAGTTCCTCGGCTATCTGAGCAAATACCACCATCTGCGACGCCTTCAGTTCTACCAGGAGCGGCATAAGCAATCGCTGGCGCTGTACATTTTCCACATTCCGGTCGCGCAGGATTTTTTCAAACAACACCCGCTCATGAGCCACATGCTGATCGATGATCCATAGGCCTTCATTCCCGGCGGCCAGAATGAACGATTCGCGTAGTTGGCCCAGCGGGCGCAGCGACCCCAGGTGATTCAGGTTACCGGCGGCCTGTTCCGCCTCCACCTGTGCTGTCGCGATCGCGGCATGGCTGGCGTAACTCTCTGTATTTCCATTGGTTGGCGAGCAGTCGTCGGTCGTCGGAAGAATTCTCGGGAACGCAGAAGAGGCTTCACCCAAGTCTGGTCCAGAATCCCATTCGACCGTGCCAAGCCCGCCGGCCTCGAAGGCCAGTTTGCCAGCAACCGACGCGGGCACCTCGGGGACGAGCTGAAACGGTACAGCATCTGCAACCGAGCCCCGACTCGAAATAATTGCAGAATCAGCTAGATCTGGCGCTCCCGGCAGGGGAGAGGTGGTCGGAGGCATCAGAGATGGGCTGGCTACCGGAGCCGAATCCAGCGCAGCCAGAAAACCGGCGGCCGGCCGGGCCTTGATCATCGCCGTCCGCAGGCTGTCACGGACAAAGTCGTGAATCAGGCCCTGTTGACGAAACCGGACTTCCGTCTTGGACGGATGCACGTTCACGTCTACCTCTTCCGGGGGCATTTCGAGAAAGAGCAGCACTACCGGAAAACTGGTGGGCGGAATGATGTTCCGATAAGCCTCAGTGATCGCATGAATCAGCAACCGATCGCGAATAAGCCTTTTATTGATAAAGATATAGATCGAGTTGCGGTTGAGTTTTTGGAGTTCCGGCTTTGAGTAAAAACCGGTCATCCGCAGATGCCCAGGATCGCGGGCAGGCTTCTCTGGATCCCGCCGCCACGGGGGAGGGTCGGGCAGCCCGGCATGCGCCAGCGGAACTTCTGCAGCCACTGGCAGCAATTCCGCTAGAGTCTCCTTGCCGAATATTTGGTAGATTCGCTCCGCGGTCCGGCTCACCGGTGGCGCTGACACGATTGTGTGGGTGGCCGAAAGCAGCTCAAAATGTTTTTCGGGATGCACCAGTGCGTAATGGGTCACCAATGCCGTCACGTGCGCCAATTCCGTTGACTCAGCTCTCAAAAACTTCCGCCGCGCCGGAGTATTAAAAAAAAGATCCGCCACCGCCAAGGTTGTACCGGGGGGAAGAGCACCGTCGTCCACGTGCAGAATCTTCCCACCCGCAATCTCCATCCGGGTTCCCGTGGGGTCTTCGCAGGTTGCTGTTTCCAACGTTACCCGAGCGACAGAAGCAATCGAAGGCAGCGCCTCCCCACGGAACCCCAAAGTGGCAATCGAAAGCAGATCGTCGGCGCTCCGCAGCTTCGATGTAGCGTGCCGCTCAAACGCCAGCAGCGCATCATCGCGGTTCATCCCATGCCCATCGTCGCTGATCCTGATCAGCTTCCGGCCGCCCGCCTCTACTTCGATGCGAATGCGATTAGCCCCCGCGTCGAGCGCGTTCTCCAGCAGCTCTTTTACGACGGACGCAGGCCGGTCCACTACCTCGCCCGCGGCGATCTGGTTGGCCACCTGGTCAGAGAGAATCCGAATGCGCCCCATAAGGCCTTAGACTAACGCGGAGCCTCAGTGGGTCCCGGTTGAAAAACCGGTCGGAATTAGAATGCTGCACGAATGGCGTCATCTCACGGCGTCGAAAACCTGAAATGGTTACGGCAGCCGGCCCATTAAGACTCGCCTTGCCCAACCCTTCATCGAGTAAGAAAACCCCAATCCTCGAGCAGATCTCTCAGGGCCTCGGAACTATAAGTGATCGGAACCCCATGCCAGTCGTTCCTCCCCAGGTAACGCTCCCGGTTCAATTGGTCTGCGTACTCGCGCGCTTCATGTGGCCCACCCTTCGCCCACGCAGTTCCCGTGTCCGGCTTCAATTCATAAACCGCGCCGGTCCTTGGGTCGATTCCATCGGGGATGCCCATCCTTCCATCAGGCATCTCGAAACTCCTGAAGTTCGGCTCGACCCCGTGGGGCCAATTCAGCACATGCTCCAGTGCCTCGGCATTTTCGAGATCCCGGGTTTCCCTGAAGTGCGCGAGGTAACGTGGCAGATCGTTATGCGCGAAGTTCCCCACTGAAATGCCCTTCGGTTGCGGCAACCCCTTGGGCGTCTTGCTCTCCTGGACGGCCTTGATCTCCGGAGCTTCGTCCGCGCTCCCAAGGCGCTCGCTTCTCCGTTTTTCAAAACTCGGATCCTTCGGTTGCGCCGTGACTCCCTCGGGAGTTTCAATCTTCGGTCCTTTCTTCACTGTGCGCCCTGACCTCTCGAACTCTTCCACCGACCTCGCCGGTCCCACATGAGTGGGGGTTGCAGGAGTAGTCGGCTGCAAATTCTGATTCTGGGGGGACTTCTTTGACATCTGGATCGGGTCCGGACCCGTATGCGAGGCCCTTTTCACCTCTCCAACGGTCTTTGCCGGAATCACATCGCCCGTCCCCGTCGCAGCTAGGGGAATCTCCGCCGCCTCTGCTTCCAGATCAGGAAAAAGCGCATTGTCGTTCGCCGGTGGTTTCTTGAAAAACGGATGAGGTCCCGGTACGTTAAGCTCGGCGCTGGGAGAAGCGCCGCCCGCACCCGGTGGCTTGTCCTCAGCGAAGATCTCCGGCTGGGCTGCTCGTGCTTCCTCAATTTCACGCGCCAGATTCTCGGTTGCGGCATCGATTTTGTCTAGCTTTGCCAAATCTTCGAGATCCGCGTTGAAAAGCGTATCCGCGCGTGCCTTTGCCGCTTTTGAAGCGGTCCGCAAATCCTTGGCGATTTTGAATCCGGCATGACCCAGCCGGCCTATTCCGTAAACTGCGATGATGCTGTCGGCGATTTCCGAGGTCCTCACCAGGAACCGCCCCACCGGCCCGAAATTATCGATGAGCCAGTCGCGGTTTTCTCCAATGAAGAAAGACACCACCTGCGCCACGCCCGCGATCTTGTCTGCAAGAGCAAGGCGCGCCGCCCACACACCGGTCTGTTCCGCCCCTGCCTCTCCGGCCCCAACCGCCGGTCCGCCAAGTCCCATTGTTGCCGCGGCGATCGATACCTGCGCGATCTTTCCCAAGGTTGAGTGCTTTACTCGATTGGAATAATCAATCAGCACCAGGGCGGGCCGGAAAATAGTGGTCCCCCCCGACTCGTAATCCTTGATCCCCACAATCTCACCGGGACCTAAGATCTGGCCGCTGGACAGAAAAACGTCATCCGGCAGGGTCCCCACTTCCGCGGCAAACTTCGACGCATACTTCACGCGGGTGGGATATTCGACCCGGATCTTTCCATCGTCGGTCAATTCCGCCATCAGCGGCGCGTCATCGTATCCGGGAGTGATGCGCATAAACCGCACAGGGAATATCTCGGTTCGCTCGCCACTCGGTCGGTGCTTCTCCGATGCCAGAAAATCTTCCGGCTTCATCTGGCTTGTCTTGGCGTTGATGATTCGATCCGACTGCTGCCGTTCAAAGTCAGAGACGCTGCCCGTAATCATCGCCTCATATAAAACTGTCAGCATCCCCCGCCCGTAATGGTTTCGGGCAATTGTATTCAGCACCGGATCGGTCAGCATTTCGGTAAACAGGGCCGCAACGTTGTCCTCCCATTCGTCGGGTAATTTCTTCATCACTTCCAGCACATAGTAGGCGTCAAATCCGCGAAAAGAGAAATTGATGAACAGGGCCTGCGCCGCCTGCTCGAAGTGATCACCCATCATGTGGGGGCGGTAAGCATCGACAAGGTTCTCGGGGGACATAAAGGGCGATGTCCCTGACGTATCCCGCTGAATAATTCCCGGGGACGAAGTCACTCCTAAGGGCTGCAGGCCGCGACCGCTCGCGGCTCCATATCTTGATGATTGCTGTACAACATGGGCAAGCTCATGGGCCAGCAGTCGCCGTCCTCCCTCCGTAGCCGGTTCGAATCGGCCCGGAGCGAACACGATGTTCGCCCCGCTCGTATATGCGTTGGCATTGATCGCGCGAGCCGACAGACCCGCATGCAGCCCGGTGTGCACACGCACCCCGGAGAAATTGCGCCCGAAGCGTGGCTCAAAATAGGCCCGCGTCGCAGAATCGAGCGGCCGACCTGTCGAGCGCAACACCTCCTGCACAATCGGCGGCGCTACTATTACCGGATCCTGCTGCAAAGGGGCAAGATGTTGCTCCGCCACTACCTGATGACCCTGTTCCTGCCGGCCACTCAAGGAGGCGACCGCGAAGCCGGTGGGAGAATTGGAAGCCGGTGTGCGCGTCACGTGTTCAGCGATGCGGTGAGCATCGCGTTCCATTGAATCGCTCTGTGCTCCCAACTTGAGACTTGCCTGCATAAAACGCGGAAGCCGAGGTGCAGCCGGCTGCATGTGCGATTTTGCCGCGGTATCGTCATTTTGCAGTCGGTTGGTGGGAGTGCTCTTCGCCACTTGGGCCGAACGAGGATGCGACGCGGCGACTGGCGCGCGCTTGGGTCCCGCGGATCTTGCCCTTGCCACCGGCTGAGCAAACATGATGGGCCCTTAGGGAAGCCAGCATTGAGGTTAGCCTCGCGCTGGCGTCGGCCGCCTCAAATCCTACGCCACGCCCAAGCGGCAATCAATTCCTTTTCGCTTCATACCGGATGGATTCTCAGTTGCCGGTTATCCACGATGATGAGGTAGTCGCTCGGGCCACAAATACAAAATGCCGCGCTATGGCGGCATTTTGCGGAAAGAACTGAGCGGTTGTGCGCTAGATGCCCACGCCAAATTCATTGGCAGGCTGCGGTGCGGCATTCGAGTAGAAGTCGTACGGGGTGCGCCGTTTGAACTTATACCGTGAGCGCAGTTCAAAGCCCAAGTAGATTCCAACCGTGGCAACTGCCATACCCATGGAGAACCAGCCGATTACGCGCAACGCCTTCTTTTCCTTCGCTTCTTCCTCGGGCGCGAGGGACTCTGGTTCAGTGCACATCGGCGACACCCTCCTGCTGAAATGATAGCGCAGTTTTCATTGCGCTGACCCACACAACTGAGACGCTATCATTACGTTTTGGTTACCCCATATTCCCAATTTGGGTGAGCCATCCCGTCTTCGCCGCCTCGGGAAGAAAGCTGGCACGAATCGAGTTCGCTGCCAGTTGGCGCAACTCATCCCGTATAAACCCCTGCTCCGTGTGCGCCAGCAAGTACTCGTTTGCAACATCGGATCCAAAAAAAGCCGGATCGTCCGAGTTGATCGTCACCAGCAGGCCCGCATCGAAGTACCGCCGAAGCGGATGCGCCGCAAACGACGCACAAACGCCAGTGCGCACGTTGGAAGTTGGATTTAATTCGAGCGCAATGCCCCGAACCTTCAGCTCTTCCATGAGTCTCAAATCTTCAATCGCTGAAAATGCGTGTCCGATCCGTTCCGAACCGATCCCCAGCGCCTCCCAAATGGCCTCTGGACCTGTCGTCTCGCCGGCGTGGTTGGTGAGCCTCAGGCCTGCCCTGCCTGCCTCTGCGTAAAAGCTGCCAAAGGGTTCCGACCCGGCGCGCCGTTCGTCTCCCCCCAGTCCGATGCCGATGATTGAGGGGTGTGACTGCTTCATTTCCGCAGCCTTCCGGAACACAACGCCCGCTTCCTCAACCGTGAAGTGGCGCACCGCGTCGAAGATCCAATAGAGCGAAAGCCCCAGCTCGCGCTCGCCGCGTTCACGTGCTCGTTCCAATCCAGCGAAGATCGGCTCAAACGCATGCGGATCGTGGTTGCGCCACATGTAGATCACCCCGACCGAAATGTACACCTCAGCGTGCACTACGCCCTGCTCAGCCAGGTGCTCCATCATGCGCCACGCCGCCAGTTCGTAGTCCTCAGGACTGCTGAGCAGGCGGGTCACTGCCTTGAAAGCCTCAATGAAACCCGTGAAGTCTGTAAAGTGGTAAATCGCTTCGGCATCTGCGAGCGAAATAGGATTCGCATCGTGCCGCGTGCTCAACTCCACGAGTGTCGCAGGGGTGATCGTGCCCTCGAGATGCAGGTGCAATTCAGCCTTTGGAAGGCGGCGAATGAAATCTTCTATAGGGGATGTCATGAGCATTATCTGGATTTGGCAAACTCCGACCGGTGGCGGCTGTAAAAGAAGTAAATCAGCAGTCCGGCAATGAGCCAGATGAAGAACGCCATCCAGGTCAGAACTTCGAGCCCCATCATGAGCACAATGCAAAAAATGATGCTGAGTAAAGGGAAGATGGGGCCGAAAGGTGCACGGAAGGCGCGGTGGCGCTCCGGCTCACGGTAGCGCAGGATCAGCACCGCAATCGAAACCAGCACAAACGCAAACAGGGTCCCGATGTTAGACAGGTTTGAAACCGTGCCAATATCGAGCATCCCGGCCGGGATACCCACCACAAAACCAGCTACCCATGTGGCGACTGCGGGCGTGCGGAATCGGGAATGGATGTTGCTGAAAACCGTGGGCAGCAGCCGATCGCGCGACATGGCAAACCACACCCGCGCCTGGCCGAGCTGGAAGACCAGGATCGACGAAATCATGCCCAGCATGGCTCCAACCAGCACCACCAGTTCGACCCAGCGTAGATTTGCGCCTCCCGGCTGAAGAGAAAGTCGCTTGAGCGCGTTCACTACCGGGGCTCCGTCGCCCATGATGGAATTCCATGGAACGATTCCACTGAGGGTGATTGCCACACCACCATAAAGCAGAGTGCATGCCACGAGCGTGGCGAGAATGCCCACCGGCAGATCGCGCTGCGGATTGCGGCATTCCTCGGCGGCCGTTGATACAGAATCGAACCCGATGTATGTGAAGAAAATGATGGAGCCGCCCGACAGCATGCCCGTAAGCCCATTGGGCATGAAAGGATGCCAGTAAACGGGCTTGATGAAGCTGGCCGCGGCGAAGATGAACGCCAGAATGGCGACGATTTTGATCAGGACCAGGATGTTGTTGGTGCGGGCCGACTCGCGAATACCGCGCACCAGCACCACCGTAAGCACCATGACAACCAGAAATGCCGGGATATTGAACCCAAAATGCCACCCGGGCTGATAGAGGTCTTTACCGGCCAGATCTTGCAAGCCGGTCGGCAGGTAGGCAGGCGAGATCCACTGCAAGGGAGGATGGAGGCCGAACCACTCGAGCAACGCCTCGATATGCGCGGCAAAGCCCACGCTCACACTCATGTTTGAGAAGGCATACTCGAGAATCAGGTCCCAGCCGATGATCCATGCCACCAATTCGCCCAGCGTCGCGTAAGTGTAGGTGTACGCAGAACCCGCAATGGGAATCATCGAGGCAAGCTCGGCGTAGCAAAGGCCCGTGAAAACGCACACAATGGCGACAAGCACTAAAGACACTGCCAGCGCCGGCCCCGCGCCGGGTCGGCCCGCCATGGCGGTGTGCGTCAAAAGATAGTGCACCAGCGGCGTGTTGCTGATCTCGGGCGTATCGAATTTCTGCCCGGCCATCGCCGTTCCGATCACCGTGAAGATACCCGAGCCGATGACGGCTCCAATGCCCAGTGCAGTCAGAGACCACGGCCCCAGAGACTTCTTCAGCGCGTGATCGGGTTCCTCCGAGTCGCGAATCAGCTTGTCAATGGATTTTCGGGCGAGCAGTTGGCTGGGCAGTGCAGTTCTCCTCTTTCAATCGCATATCGAGCCATTGAATGCGGCCCCGTTTCATGCGGGAAGCCTGTCAATACGGGCCGTGCTGCATATGAGGGATAGTGCAACAAAGCCTCCGGACCATGTTCTGTTCTGGCGTGGTCCGGAGGCTAGTGTCTGGTTCGAGCGGTGCCTTAGCGCTTCGACTGACCGCGTGCCGCCTTTTTCAGCTTCTTCTTGTTTTCGCCGCGCGGTCCTGTCCGCTTGGCCTTGGGCGCTGCCTTCTTGCGGGCGGTGCGCTTGATCTTCTTTCGTTCCTGCTTGTCTTCAATCTTGGTGGTATCTGCCACGTATAACCTCTTTCGCTGCTATTTCTTCAATCTGTCCGGGCAATCCGGGTGATGTGACCTTAATGGTAACAGCGAATTGTTCGCGGCGAAAGCAGCGATTGCCACCGGTTTGCGCCCAGAAGCATCCCCCATTGGCACGCTCGCAAACCGTTCTGACCCAAATCCGATCCCAGCCGTCACAGAATGGTCGCGACCCGATACGACGATGCGTACATTTGACGCATGAAAAATCTTGTCCGAAATTCTTCCGGAAGCACGAGGCCAACGAGAACGATTGATTCTGCCGGGGTCGTGTGGGGATGGATTGTCACGACGGGCATTCTGCTGCTTCTTGCCAGCCTTCCTGCTTTCTGCGCGGACTCAGCCACGTTCCGCGGAAACCCTCAGCACAGCGGCGTCTATGATGCTGCGGGAGTTCCCAGGTTGAACGGCGTCAAGTGGGCATTCCAAGCCGCCGGCCGGGTGATCTCTTCGCCAGCCGTCGATCGCGCAACAGTTTACGTAGGTAGCACCGGCGGAAACCTCTACGCCATCGACCGCGCAACGGGAAAGGAAAAGTGGCACTTCGAAGCCAAAAGCCGCATCGCTTCCTCCCCCGCGATCTCAAACGGCCTGGTCTTTTTCGGGTCGTTTGACGGCAACTTCTTCGCGGTCGACTCCACCAGCGGCCGGTTGAAGTGGAAGTTCAAAACCGCCGGCGAACATCGATTCACTGCCCAGCACCTGCATGGCTCGCAGCCAGCCACGGAGTCCATGCCTGATCCCTTCGACTGTTATTTGTCCTCACCTGTGGTGAGTAACGGCATGGTCTACTTCGGCAGCGGCGATAGTAACGTGTATGCGCTTGATGCTGCGTCAGGCGGATTGAAGTGGAAATTCAAGACCGGCGACGTCGTGCATGCGTCCCCAGCCGTGGCCGGCGGCAAAGTCTTCATCGGCAGTTGGGACAGCTATTTCTATGCCCTCGATGCCTCAACGGGCGAGGTGAAATGGCGGTACAAGACCGGCGAAGACGCTGACATCCACAACCAGGTCGGAATTCAATCGTCGGCGGCGGTCGTCGACGGCCTGGTCTACTTCGGCTGCCGCGACGCGCACCTCTATGCACTCGATGAACAGACCGGCCAGTTGAAATGGTCCTATTCCACCAAGGGCTCGTGGGTCATCGCCTCACCCGTGGTCGATCAAGGCAAAGTCTACTTCACCACATCGGATACCGGCCTCCTCTATGCGGCCGATGCCAAATCAGGCAGTATTCTCTTCTCAATCGAATTCAAGCACTGGCCGCTGTTTTCCTCTCCCGCCCTTGCAGGTAACACGATCTACGTGGGTTCCACCGCAGGCACCATGAGCGCAGTCGATCTTGCGTCGCACGCGATAGCCTGGTCTTTCGCTACCGACTCTTCCATAAAGAACGGCCCGGCATTTTCAAAGCCTGACGGATCACCTGACTACACGTCTGTCTACGCGTCAGATTTCTACGACGACATCATCGCCGGTTGCAACAAGCTTTTAGCTTTGGGCCCCATCCTTTCCTCGCCTGTCGTTGTGGACAGCGAGGTTTACTTCGGCGGAACCGACGGGAATCTCTATGCCTTGAACTAGCCCCGGGAGCCAGAAAAAATAAGGAGTGTGTCGATATCACTACGTTTGGCCTGCCTCGCGTGGCACCATTATCACGCGGAGGCAATGTGATCGAAATGCGATTCCGATCGACTTTCGCGACCCGGCTGCTCAGAAACCGGGCGGGCCGCGCACTCGCGTCCATTTTCTTCTGGACAACGGTCGGCTTCATCTTTGCGCTGCCCATGATGTTGGAGGGCCCTTGGCGTAAATCACTGCTTTCTTCACTCGCAGAATGGTGGTCGTGGGGATTGATCACTCCGTTCATCTTCGCCGTCGATCGCCGCCTGCCATTTCCCGGCAAGCAGCTTGGCCGGCGTGTTGCGGCGCACGGAATCGGCTGCCTGGCGTTCACCGCGATCTATCTCTATGTGTTCTTCGTGATGCGCGCAGCGTTTGGCGTGAGCCCCTGGACCGACCTGCGGTTCTCTCACATGTTCTCGCTCGGCATGTTGGGCTGGTGGTTCCTGTGGAGTTGCCTCATCTACTGCGTCATCGTCGGCGCCCTTCAGGCCTATCGCTATTACGAACGCTACCTCGGCAGTGAACTCCGCCTCGAGCGGCTGGAGAAGAGCTACTCCCAGGCGCGACTCAACGCGCTCCGCATGCAGCTCGATCCGCATTTTCTTTTCAACGCGCTCAATACCATCTCTTCTCACGTCGAGCGCGACCCCAAGCTCACCCGCCGCATGATTGAGCATCTCGGCGATCTTCTGCGTATGTCCCTGGAGTCAAAGGACCGCCAGGAAGTCCCGCTAGCCGAGGAACTGGCTTTTCTTGACCACTACCTCGCCATCCAGAAAATCCGGTTCGGTGACCAACTCAGGATAGAAATAAAGATTGCCCCCGAAGTCCGTTACGCCGCCGTACCCTCGCTCTTCATTCAACCCCTCGTCGAGAACGCGATCCGCCACGGCATCTCCCGCCGGGCATCGGGAGGCACCGTCACCATCAGCGCAGCGCCGATCGGCGGCTGTCTTGCGATTCGAGTGCTTGACGATGGAGTGGGCCTCCCGCTCGATTGGACCCTCGAGAAGTCCCCGGGCTTAGGTTTATCCGTCACGCGGGAGCGCATTTCGGGCCTGCATCCCAACGGCGACAGCCGCTTTACCGTCCGGCCTCGCGAGGGGGGTGGCACTTCTGTTGAGATTCTGCTGCCACTTACGCTGGTTGGTGAAGACTCAACGCTCCAGCCTTGCGAGATGGATTTGGCAAAGGAGGGCCAAAATTGAGGCACAGAAATTTCCAGCCGAAAGCTGAAGGGTATATGCCAGGAGCTAGAAGCTCATTCCAAAGGAACCAACCATGATTGCTCCACTTGAACAGGTTTGCGTGCTGGTAGTAGATGACGAAGCTCCGGCGCGCCAGCGGCTTGTCGACCTGTTGCGAAGGGACCCGCAGATAGGCAACGTCCTAGAAGCAACCGACGGCCTGGCAGCCGTCGGGACGATTCAGGATCGTCATCCGGACCTTGTGTTTCTCGATGTCCAGATGCCGGAACTCGATGGCTTGGGCGTGATCGAGGCCGTTGGAGCTGCCGAGATGCCCCTCACGGTCTTTGTCACCGCCTACGATCAGCACGCCCTCAGTGCCTTTGAGGCAAACGCGCTCGATTACCTGCTGAAACCTTTCAGCGACGAACGGTTTGAGAGTGCATTGTGCCGCGCCAAGACGCGACTCGATGAGCGCAGCCTTCGGGAATTTGGACAGCGAATTATGAAAATGGCTTCCGTCGCGCCTTTGACGGAGCGCCGTTGGGATCGGCTGGTGGTCAAATCCGGCGGATCCACCCGTTTCATCCGCGTTGTAGATATCGACTGGATAGAGGCCGCTGGCGTGTATGTCAACTTGCACGTCGGAGGAAAGGAACTCCTTTATCGCGCCGCGCTCAATGAACTGGCGGAGAAGCTCGACCCAAGGCGGTTCGTGCGCGTTCATCGCTCCGCCATCGTGAATATGGAGAGCATTCTGCAACTCGAGCCCATCTCCCACGGCGAATTCGATGCTGTGCTCAAAAACGGATCCAGAACCCGCGTAAGCCGCACGTATCGCGCCCAACTGGAAAAGCGCCTCGGCCAGCCACTCTAATGGCATTCGTCAAATGAATTCGAAGGGTAGGTGCTTCAGCCATTCGAGCTTCCCAATCAAGCCTGGCAGTTCAGCCCCTGACGGTTTAACCCTCAGCCTGATCGACCCAAATCAAACAAAACATTTCCGGAAGCCTGCATCGCCCGGCATTCATCCGGCAAGCTGATGCGAAAACCCGTGCCAAAAGCCATTTGCAGCGTACAATGGATCTAGATTTGTTTATTTGTCGGTTCGATTTTGAACCGGCCCAGCCTGCTCGGCTTTGGCCTCCCTCCGCTTTAACGAGCTCCGCAGCCCACGTAATATTCACCAGTCGACCGGAGTCAGTCATGCGTTCCGACCAGATTCATCAGGCCCTTTCGCAGGGCATGAACCGTTTTGAAGTTTGTCAGCTCGTCGCAAAAGGCGTGAAAGCCACTCACAAGACCGGCGGCCGCTTTGAAGATTCGATCAATGACGTGCTCACCTATCTGGGTACCCACGAGAGGACCCAGGCAAGCATTCATCTGCCCGTCGCTGATCCGCCGACCAAGAAGTCAATGGCCGCGTAGACGGCTCGCCCCACCGGAACTGCTTCGATATCATTCAGGTTTAAAAGCAAGAAGAGAGGGATGGCCACCAGTCATCCCTCTCTTCGCGTTTGCAACCGTATTGTTCGTCAACAAACGCAAAGAGGGGGATGGCCTTGGCCATCCCCCTCTTTTGATACTGGTCCGGTCGCTCGGAAGATTTTCCGTTAGACAACCGTGACGTTCTCAGCCTGCCAGCCCTTGGGGCCCTTGGTTACGTTGAACTGAACGCGCTGGCCTTCCTGCAGTGAACGGAAACCGTTCGACTGGATGGCAGTGTGATGAACGAAAACGTCCTCGCCATTTTCACGGCTCAGAAATCCAAAACCCTTTGCGTCATTAAACCACTTGACTGTGCCTTGTTCCATGATGTTGCTCCTATGTGCTACTGATTTTACCGCGAACGCAATGTGGAAGTGTTTGCGTGTAGAGCGGTAACTCGGAACAGGCAAGTACTTCGTAATCGAATCCTACGATTAAATTAAGTGTAGCACGGAACGTCCAATCAACAACCGAAAACGACGTGGTTGATGGAAATGCGTGTGACCCATTTCGGGACCATTCCGCACCATTCTCGCTGAACGGGTTTGGCGCGAGTTGTAAGTCTGTTCAGGATTTGAGCCAATTGGCCTTCAATACGTCTACGCTCAGTGTTTTGCGCAAATTCCTTGGATCCTCTGGACGCGGCACCGTCCGGCGTCTTTCCGGCCATAGTTCACCGCCACGGCACAAAAGCAGGTGAATGAAACCGGCAAGTGATCGTAAAAAGTGGGATGCGGCTCTAATCCACCGCATCCCGCTTTCCAATCCGACGCCATCGAAACAGGCCCTAAATCACCATTTTGCGCGGTTTACCCTGCTGGGCGTTGTAATTGGCCGGCCGTCCTATGCTGACATAAGTAAAGCCGCTGTCTGCCATCTGCTCAGGCTTGTACAGGTTGCGGCCGTCAATGACGATCGGGAATCTAACTGAGCGGTTGAGGCGCGGAAGGTCGATTTGGCCAAACTCCTTCCAGTCGGTCAGAATCAGTACTGCGTCGGCGTCTTCGGCCGCCTCGTACAGGCTTGCGGCATAACGCATCTTGTCCGAAGCAGGCAGCACAGCCTTGGCCCGTTCGATTGCCGCCGGATCGTACGCGGTAATCGTCGCCCCGGCATCGATCAGTTTGCGGATCACATCGAGCGCGGGCGATTCACGAATGTCGTCTGTGTCACACTTGAATGCCAGTCCCAGCGCCGCCAGCTTTTTCCCGCGAAGAGTCCAAAGCGCTGCCCGCACTTTATTGAAGAACACGTCACGCTGCGCATCGTTGATTCGTTGAACTTCCTGAAGCAGCGAAAAATCCAACCCCTGCTGCTGCGCCACCCAGTGGAAGGCCGCCACATCCTTGGGGAAGCAGGACCCGCCGTATCCCAGCCCCGCACGCAGGAACTTCGGTCCGATGCGACTGTCCAGACCAATTCCGGTAGCGATGTCTTCGATATCGGCGTCCACGCTCTCGGCCAAGTTGGCCACCGCATTGATGAATGAAATCTTGAGCGCCAGAAAGGCATTGGACGCGTGTTTGATGATTTCCGCGCTCTGTGCCGAGGTCACTACCAGCTTTGCCGGATTTGCGGCGCTGCACGGTCCCGAAAGAGCGTCTGGCTCCTCGTAGTAAAAGCCTTCAGACAGAGGCGCATAGATCCGTTCGAGCAACTGGGCGGCGCGCTCCGTGCCTGCTCCCACCACGATGCGGTCGGGGTGCAGAAAGTCAACGACGGCAGTGCCTTCGCGAAGGAACTCGGGGTTCGATACCACATCAAAGTGAGTGGGATCCACGCCGTGACGGTGCAGTACCCGGCGGATCCACTCGTTGGTGTAAACCGGAACAGTGCTCTTCTCCACGATCACTTTGTAACTGGAGATAGCACGCGCAATCTCTGAAACCACGGCCTCGACATAGGAGAGGTCCGCGGCGCCCGTGTCTCCCTGCGGCGTGCCTACCGCAATGAAGATGGCTTCGCTCTGCTCCACAGCGCTTGCCAGGTCCGTGGTGAAATCCACGCCGCGGCCGAGGTGCTTGCCGAGCAGTTCCGGCAGGTTGCTTTCATAAATCGGCACCCCACCTTCACGAAGCATCTTTACCTTCGCTTCATCGTTATCGACGCAAGTGACTTTATGGCCTATCTCCGCAAAACAAACTGCGGCAACCAGTCCTACATAACCCGAGCCGATCACACATATTGAAACGCTTTTTGACATGCGGGCGATCTCTCCTTGGCTGTGCTTTGCACAGGGTGAATTGAGGTCAAATTAACTAAACTAGTAGGGATTAGGGGAGGACACACTTTACTGGTAAATCCATTATAAGCTGTGTGAGTTTTACCCTGTCTCATGCCACTTTTTCCTCGCAGGCCGGGACTCGATAAATCGCTCACTCAATAAATCGCTCTTTGTTCAAAAGAATCGGCGACTCTGGCCGTACATCCCTTGGCGTTTTTCCATCTAAACAGAGAACTGGCTCACCCGCAGGCAATCACCCGAATCTCAGCGAGCGGTATAATCTCACCCATGTCGGCCACCGTCCAAAGCGGGTTCCAAGAGAGTCACCCCCCGCTTGTCGTGCACGAGGTTGAAGCGAAGTTGCATGCCCTCGAGGCACGCCTTCAGCAGTTAGGAACCCTCATGGTGGCCTACTCAGGCGGCGTGGACTCGGCGTTTCTTGCGGCCACCGCACACCGCGTTCTGGGCAGCGGCATGCTCGCTGTTTTGGCTGACTCTCCCAGCCTGGCTCGCCGCGACATGGAGCAAGCAACCGACTTTGCGCAGTCTATTGGAATGCCCTTGCGCGTGATCCTCACCGAGGAACTGGATCGGCCCGAGTATCAGCGCAACGACGCCAGCCGCTGTTTCCACTGCAAAACCGAGCTATTCACCGGCATGCAGGCGCTGGGGAAAGAACTCGGTTTTCAAAACATCGCTTACGGCATGAACGCCGACGACACAAAAGACTTTCGCCCTGGACAGCGCGCCGCGCTGGAGCACGAAGTGCTCGCGCCCCTTGCCGACGTGTCTTTGAGCAAAGTCGAGGTTCGTGCGCTCGCCAAGGCCGCCGGGTATACTCTGTGGGACCGACCTGCCGCGCCTTGCCTCTCATCGCGCGTCGAATACGGCCGCACCGTAACCCGCGAAGTGCTTGAACAGGTTGAGCGCGCAGAGGAAAGCATGCGCCAATTGGGCTTCCGCGAATTTCGCGTCCGCCACCACGGCGAACTTGCCCGCGTCGAGATTACACGAGCTGAAATGCCGCTTGCCCTGACGATGGAGATGCTCGACGCAATCACCGCCTCCCTCAAGCGCATCGGTTTCCAATACATCACTCTCGATTGCGGGGGCTTCCGGTCCGGTTCGATGAACGCGATTCTGCCCGCGGATGTTTTACTCCGTCGCGGCATGTAGTTCCTGACTCCACGCACAGTGACTCATCGTGTCGTAAAATCGGGCTGATGCGAATTGGATATCTTGAGTGTTTTTCCGGCATCAGCGGCGACATGCTGCTTGGCGCATTTGTCGACGCCGGAGTTCGCCTGAGTCATCTTTCAGCGACGGCCGCGGCCCTCAATGTCGGCGCTCGTCTCGACGCACGCAAAGTGAACCGCGGCGGAATCGCCGCCACCAAAGTCGATGTGCTCACGTCGAACGGGACCACTGCCCAGCCTGCCCACTCCCAGGAGTCTCATTCTCACGAACACACTCATGGGCACAGCCACGATCACACCCATTCGCATGAGCGCACGCACGATCATGATCAACCTGACTCGGGTACACATGATCATCCGCTCGAGCATACTCATGAGCAACAACGCTCTCTTTCGGCCATTTTAGGCATTATTGGTTCAGCGTCTCTGCCCGATGAGGTGAAACTGCGCGCCTCTCGCGCCTTCCAAATGCTGGGCGAAGCCGAAGCCGCCATTCATTCCATACCGATTGAGAGCGTTCATTTTCACGAAGTTGGCGCCGTCGATACCATCGTCGACATCGTCTGTGCAGGGTCGGCTGCCGCATTCCTCCGCATCGATCGCTGGCTTGCCTCGTCGCTCAACGTCGGTAGCGGTACAGTGAACTGCGCACACGGCACGCTTCCGGTTCCGGCGCCCGCCACGCTGGCCCTGCTCGGCGACGCGCTAGTCTATGCTGCGGGTCCGCCCATGGAGCGTGTCACTCCTACCGGTGCGACAATATTGCGCATGCTCGATGTGCAGTACGCTCCGCTTCCCGCCATGCGCATTTCTGCCTCGGGATATGGGGCGGGAGCTCGCGAAACACCGGGCCAGCCCAATCTGCTTCGTCTGCTTGTGGGCGAGGCCGGAGATGCCGACGCAGTCACAGAGGCCATCGCCATCCTTGAAACTGTGATCGACGATTCCACTCCGCAGCTACTCGCCTACGTCAGCGAATTGCTGCTCTCATCTGGCGCGTGGGACGTTTACCGCATTCCAGTTCAAATGAAGAAAGGTCGTACAGGCGTGCAGTTGACCGTTCTCTGCAGTCCGGACCGCGTGCCTGTGCTGCGTGATCTGCTGTTTCGCGAAACCACTAGCATCGGCATGCACTGGCGAATTGAAAATAAGGCCTCGCTGAAGCGCGAATTCACAGAGGTGCAGACGAAATGGGGCCCAGTCAAGATCAAGATCGCGCGCTGGCCTTCCGGCGAGGTGGCGAACGCATCTCCTGAGTATGAGGATTGCCGCCAGCTCGCCGCACAGCACTCCGTTCCCCTTAAGCAGGTGATGCAGGAGGCCGCGAGCCTCTATGCAGCGAAGGCTGACTTCTCGGCGGAGAAACGCTGATGGATCGCGCGCAGATTGAAGCCTTATTGAACGAAGTGCGCGAAGGCCGCACTGATGTGGACGACGCAATGGATCGCTTGCGCGACTTCCCGTTTGAGGACCTGGGCTTCGCAAAACTCGATCATCACCGCGCCCTGCGTACCGGCATGCCTGAAGTCATCTTCGCCTCGGGCAAAACAGCCGCCCAGGTGGCCGCAATCTTTGCGCGCATGGCCAGGGCCGGCGGTAACGTGCTCGCAACGCGCGCCTCTCGTGAAACCTTCGACTCTGTGCTTGCCGTGGAGCCGCGCGCCACCTATCACGAAACGGCACGCGCCATCACGCTCTCGCAGGCGCAGGCGATCCAGGGCAAGGGAACCATCGCCGTCGTCTGCGCGGGCACAAGCGATCTGCCTGTAGCCGAAGAAGCGGCCGTGACCGCCCGCCTCATGGGCAACACCGTTGAATTGATCGCCGACGTCGGTGTAGCCGGCATTCATCGCCTGCTTGCGCAACGTAATTCGCTTCAATCGGCAAGAGTTCTCATCGTATGCGCCGGCATGGAAGGCGCATTGCCCACTGTAGTTGGTGGCTTGGTGAACGCGCCCGTGTTAGCCGTTCCTACCAGCGTTGGATATGGAGCGTCGTTCGGCGGTATTGCCGCACTGCTGGGGATGTTGAACACCTGCTCGCCTAATGTCTGCGTAGTCAACATCGACAACGGCTTCGGTGCTGCCTGCATCGCCACCCTTATAAACCGACTTTGACCGACCAACTTCACGGCGATTTGACGGTCTCCTGCCCTCGCAATCCGTCCTTGGAATCCGCTCAAAGTGATGACGGTCACTGTCCGCGGTACCATCGAGCGCCAATCATAGCCTCATACGGGTAGAAAGTCTGTGCGCCCCGCATCGCCATGGCGCTGATCCGCGGCTTTGTGCGGCTGTTCGAATTGCAGCCGGCTCTCTTTACACGCGCCGATTCGTATCCATGGGTTCAAGCGGCTGCCGAATGCCGCTCAATACCGCGTTTTGGAGCAATTCGAACTGCACTTCGTACGCACGTGTTGCGCGGAGGAGTTACGTGGCTCGTTCTCGATTGCCGCTATTGCGCAGGATTTCGCAGCTATTCTTTCTCCTCCTGTTCCTCGCATTGCTCGTATTCACGTCTTTGCGCCCCACTCCCGGCGGCACCAGCGACATCCATCTGCGCGCACCGGTTCGCCTCTTCTTTGTGCTGGATCCCCTCGTTGCCATCTCCAATGCTCTGGCCAGCCACGCTCTCTACCGCGGCCTGTTGTGGAGCCTGGTTATTCTGCTGCCGACCACCTTCCTGGGCCGCTTCTTTTGCGGGTGGATCTGCCCCATGGGCACCCTGCAGCACTTCGTCGGCAACATGCCGTCCGAGGCCAAGCGCGGCAAGCAGCGCATTGAATCCAATCGCTACAAGCGCTGGCAGACCGCCAAATACGTGGTCCTTATCGCCGGCCTCTTAGCCGCGGTCTTCGGCTCCATGGCCATCGGCTGGCTCGATCCCTTCAGCCTCCTCGTCCGTTCCATCGGTCTCGCAATTCTGCCTGCTTTCAATTTCGCAGTGCGTTCGGTCCTTACCCCGCTCGAACACAGCCACATCGCCCTCATCAAATCGACCGGCCAATCGCTCCATGCGGTCCTGCAGGCGACAGTGCTCGATTTCCGTCAGACCCATTTCGCACAGGGACTCATCCTCGGCCTTCTCTTCCTGGGGATTCTCGCTGCCAGTCTTCGTGTCACACGTCTCTGGTGCCGAGCCATCTGCCCCCTTGGCGCGCTGCTGGGCGCTGCCTCCCGCTTCTCCGTGCTTGGCCTGCATAAAGATTCCAACACGTGCAATCTCTGCAATCGCTGCGAACTCAACTGCCAGGGTGGCGACGATCCCATCGGCGGAGTGCCGTGGCGCAAGGCCGAGTGCCTCATGTGCATGAACTGCGTGGGCAGTTGTCCGCACAGTAGCCTCACCTTCCGCTTCTTTCGCAATGAAAAAGAAGTGGCATCGCCCGATCTCAGCCGTCGTAAAACGCTCACCGGTATTGCCGCTGGTGCAGCCGCCGTCCCTCTCATGCGCGCCAACATCGGCTTGGGCAAAGGCCGCCATGACCGCCTGCTTCGCCCGCCGGGCTCGCTCGATGAGTCGGAATTCCTCTCCCGCTGCATCCGCTGCGGCGAGTGCATGAAAGTCTGTCCCAACAACTCGCTTCACCCCACGCTCGATCAGGCCGGGCTCGAAGGCTTGTGGACACCGACGCTGGTACCTCGCATCGGCTACTGCGAACCGAGTTGCGTGCTTTGCTCCGAGGTCTGCCCCACCGGCGCAATTTGGCAGATCACCCCGAAAGAAAAAGGCTGGGTCGTCGGAGTAGGTACCCCGTCCGCTGTGGCTGGTCAGCCTGTCACGGCAACTCAGCCCATTCGCCTCGGAACTGCGTTCTATGATCGCGGCCGCTGCCTTCCCT
>WNGR01000741.1_pt1 | contig 36330 bp, 28 predicted proteins | sample 5407581 | NCBI WGS metagenome assembly WNGR01 (sample SAMN13153383, study PRJNA577476) | soil metagenome | isolation source: 80 cm soil or saprolite under Garry oak tree replicate 2 | place: USA:California | collected 2016-06-15 | reverse complement strand
AGTTCACCGCTCACTGTCACATCCACTGCTGGCACCGTTTCTGTGAATGGTGCTCTCTCATCGCCCACGATCTCTGTCAGCCCTATCTCCATAGATCTTGGTCAGTCGTCAACTCTTGCTACTACAACCTCCTTTAGCAGCGGTACAACTCCGTACGTTTGTCAGTGGCTCGCAAAGGCTCCTGGAGCGGCGAGTTACAGTAACCTTGGAGCTTCGTTCTCTTGCAATGCAGGTGACAAGCCTACTGCTTCAACCGGGGTCCTGTCGACCGCAGGCTTGTGGTCCTTTGAGCTGAAAGTGACCGATAACGGTTCGCCTTCTCAGATCGCCGTTTCCACCGTAGGTCTGACGGTCAAGAAGGCAAGTCCGACTCTTGCTACAACTCTTTCGTCCAACAGTATTGCAGTTGGTGGTAGCGTTTCCGACTCGGCCACTCTGACGGGTGGCTACCAGGCCGGGGGCAGTGTAACTTACAAGTTCTTCTTGGGCCCGACATGTACAGGAACTCCGACGCTTGTAGGTTCACCAGCTGCAGTTACGAACGGCGTTGTTCCGAATTCGGCTTCTCAAAAATTCAGCACAGCAGGTAGCTACAGCTGGATTGCCAGCTATGGTGGCGACAACAACAATAATCCTAATGTGGGCAACTGTCAAACGCTAACAGTTGTCGCCCCGCCAACACTGTCTGTACCCGGACCACAAAGTGTAAGCGCTGGATCGACGATCCGCTTCGTCGTCAACGCTACAGACGGATCGAAAACCGTGACCCTGACCGCTTCCGGTCTGCCCCCGGGTGCCACGTTTTCATCAACTCAGTCCTTCGCGGGAGGCTCATCCTCGGCATTCTCATGGACACCCTCCGATGCCCAGGCCGTTGGTGATTACAACGTGACCTTTACGGCGGTGGCAGGGAGCTTTTCAACAAGCTCTGAAGTTACGCTGCACGTAGTTGCTCCAGTCAAGGCTGCTCCTCTGCCTATACTCTCTTATTCGATCATAGGAGTGGTAGGGTTCCTAGCGGTAATCTCAGCCGCACTTCTACTTCGTCGGTTCCAGAACCGGGGAAGAAGCTCGAAGGAATAGCTGGCTAGGAGAGTCTCTCTCCCTTTCTGTAACTAGTCATCATCAGCCGGGATTGGTCTACTGCGTATCTGAGCTACTGTCCTTCGTGAGGTTTTGTAGCTATTGTATTCTTTGCCAACTGGGCTCTGCGCATTGAGTGACTTTACTCTTCTTTTGGCTGCTGCAAGGTCTGCGCTGGCTCTGAGGTGTACGAGAGCAATGGATCCTACTATGCCAATCAACGCGCCTATTGCGAGTAGCCACGCGGTTGTGGTCATTTGTCTAGGTAGGAGGCAGCTTAAGCAGAATCCTCCTCCGGAGGGCTGACTAGGACTGGTGCCTTGGACATGTATAGGTACAGACTGCGTCCGGGTCCACGTCGGGTCGTTGCTGTCCGTCGCGGTGAAGTTGACTATGAATGTCTGACCGGCCTGGTTGGCGCTTGGTGTGAAAGAGAAGTCTCCACTTGCCGAGTCGAAGGCCATATTCGACGCGAGCCCGGTCGCAGAGAGAATGATTGGTCCCCCTGCGCCGCTAGGATCGTTCGCCGAGATACTGAAGTGAAGTGTTCCTCCAACGGTCGCGTTCTGGCGACCCGGCGCAATGAGAATGGGGAGATAGTTGGATGCAATAACCGTTATTGCAACGGTAGCCTGGGTCGACGAAGCGCCGTTGTCTATTATGAAGATAACGGTGTATATCCCAGGCGCCACTGTCGCGCTCGGTGTCCAACTGAAGGTACCCAACACAGGAGACGTTCCCTGAACTGTTCCGAAACTCGCTCCCGAGGGCAGTTGGCTGGCCGAGAGCGTCAGAGTTGGCGAGAGAGTTGAAGAGTCAGTTCCCGTCACGGTGAAAGTAAGGGTGTTCAGCTGAGTGACCGTTTCAGCTGATGGTGCGCTTACAATGGGTGAGGCTTGAGCTCCGACGATGACGGTCACAGTAGTTGATTTTGTTAAGGATCCGCTTGTTCCCTTTACCAGCACCGTGTATGTGCCCGCAACTCCCGAGCTCACGGTGAGGATCGAGGTTCCTGAACCCCGGATTGTTCCCGTGCTCAAGATTGCTGTGAGACCTGTTGAAGGTGTGGTCGTTAACGAAATGGTTCCTGCGAATCCGTTCAACGCTGAGATTGTAATGGTCGAGGTTCCAGAGATGCCTGTGATGAGAGCGAGGGTCGATGGATTAGCGGAGACTATGAAATCGACGACGGTGAATGTTGCTGTTGTGCTGTGAATTATGCTTCCGCTAGTCCCGGTTATGGTTAGGGTGTATGCTGACGCTGTTGAGGAGCTGCACGATACAGTCGCGGTCCCTGAGCCTGTCAAACTGTTAGGTGTGATCGCGCCACAGCTCAGCCCTGCCGGAACATTATCGGTCAGAGCCATGGTGCCAGTGAACCCGTTCGTAGATGTGAGAGTGATTGTCGAAGTAGTCGCCTGTCCGGCATTGACAGGTGAAGGTATGCTGCCCGCAATGGTGAAGTCTGGTTGTACTGGTTGGTTGAATTTGAACGCAATCGTTGCGGAGTGTACTTGTGGTCCGCTGCTTCCGGTCACTGTTAGGCTGTAGGTGCCAGCGATATTTGAGTTGCAAGATATAGTCGATGTTCCTGAGCCCGTCAGGCTGCTTGGTGTGATCGCGCCGCAACTCAGACTTGATGGGACAACGTCTGTAAGGGTGACGACGCTAGCGAAGCCGCTTTGGCCAGTAACGGTGATAGTGGAGCTAGTGGATTGACCTGTATTGACCGTGCTTGGTGAAGTTGCTGACATAGTGAAGTCTGTCGCTGGCGTGCTGGGAGGTAAGAATGTTAGTAGGCATCCCCAGCCGATAGGGTTACTGTTGCATTGTAGTGCGCCGTACTGGCCCGATCCGGGTGTGTTTGTCCAGCTTCCCGCGGGCCACCACATCCAGTTTATCCTCTCTGGACTGTTACGGTCGTAGAGGTTGACCAGCGTCTGTATGAAATGGAAGGTTACAAGGGTATAGCCAGCGCTCCCGTTTAGGACTATATCCGGTCCGCACATGTTAGGGTCGCAGGACAATGTGTCAGTCCCGCCTTCTGTATTGAGTGCAGGCCACCCAGTGTTCGAGACTCCAGCAACGACTGCCTGATAGTATTGGTTAGCCAGTTGTTCCGCTGTAGTATTGGTCCATGAGCTTCTGAACTGATTATAGTCCATGTAGCTGTGAAGACTGATGAAGATACGCCCTCCTTGGGACAATGTTCCAAGAGGGTCTGTCACCGTCGGATACCCCTGTGACATATCGCCGAAGCCACACGCATAGCTGCAAAGGTTCTGTGCCACAATCCAGTGATTATCACCGACGGACCGGGTCTGGTTTATCCACCGCTGGTACGCGTTGCCTAGATAGATTACGCACGAGCTGTCGCTAGAGCAGGGAGCGTTCGGACATGACGAAGGGCTATTCGAACAGTCAGTCGTAGGCTCGTTTTCCGGCTCCCAGATGATTTGGGAGTACATCGGTCCGATGTTCTGTACTATCGGCTTCCAGTAGTTGAGCCAGCAGCTCGTGTTACGGAAAATGTCCGAGTATCCGTGATAGTCGATAATGATCCAGAAACCATAATGCTGGGCGATCTGGACGGCGCGCTGAGCGTTCGTCTGGCTATAGACACTCATGTAGTTGTAGTCGACAGTGTCGGTACAGTACGGGTCAAAATCAACTCTCACGGTATTGTAGCCTTTGGCCTTCATCTCGATCAACAGCAACTCCATGTTTGATGCTGACTCGCCAGGAAAGACAGCCGAAGAAGTACCGCCGCTTCCAGCCTGAGACTCATCCATTCTCACGGCACCCCAGCCTACAAGTGTAGGCACAGAACCGCTGCCAGTCGAGGCAGGCAGAATAGTAAGGGACTGAGAGCTGGTAGCAGTCTTCCCGGTAGCGTCCGTAACGGTCACCGAGATCGTGTACGTTCCATTTGTGAACGACTGAGACACTGTGTTGCCAGTCTTGCTTGTCCCAGCAAGGTTCCAGCTGTAACTGTACGGGCTGGTACCGCCGCTCGCTGTTCCCGTGAAAGTAACCGATTGTCCCGAGAAAGGCACTGATGGAGCGTAGGTGAAGCCAGCTGTTAGAGCGTTAGGCTGAGAGACGGTGACAGATTGAGAACTGGTAGCAGTCTTGCTGCTCGAGTCAGTGACAGTCACAGTCACTGAATACTGCCCAGCTGAGGAATAGCTGTGGCTAGTTATTGCTCCGGAACCACTGGACCCATCCCCGAAGTTCCAGGAGTACGAGTACGGCAAGGTTCCTCCAGCAGATGTACCCGTAAAAGCCGTAGTCACGCCGATGGCCGGATTGCTCGGGGAGAAGGTGAAGCTCGTGGACAAGGGAAGAGGATTCCCGGAGCCGAAAATATCGTTGAACATGTATCCTCCATTCGCAGCAGCAGTGTCCCCTTGAGCTAACGGGGAGAATCCCCAGTTGTTCTCTATGGTCCTAAGCGCTGCATATTCATCTATTCCGGTAAGATCGGAGGAGACATAGCCTTTCTTGACTGGTGTGCCATAGAGCAGGTTGGGTGAGGCGTTATTGGCATCACAGGAGCCGTTACTCCCGCCACACTCGTCCCACCAGAGATAGAGCAGAGTATGATAGTTTGGATTTGTGAACACATTAGTGGCTAGCAGGGAGCCGGAACTAGGACTGGCTATGCTACCAGAGCCTACAAGGAACGACTTTAGGTAATTGTCTCCCGTAGAGACGCTAACATCATGCATGTTATGGCTGTCAGTTGGAGTAAACCAGAGAAAGTTTGGAGGAGTAGCAGAATTGGCAGCAGTAACAAAACTACTGGTTGAGACTGAAGAGCTGGTAAATGTATTTGTGCCGGCGAATGGAAAGTGGTCGTCTCCCCTAGGGCAACCAGACTCGCAATAGGCCTGCCATGTCAGACCCGCTGATGCGAGACTCGATACAAGTTGTGGGTTACCGCTGAGTGAACTGAACGAATAGCCGTCGACGACGCCGTATGTGTAGCCAAGCATGAACCCGACATAGCATGCCGCAGAACAGCCGTTGAAGTCGTTAGTGTCAGCAGCCGTTGCGCCGTAGCTATTGTAGTTGGGCAGGGTTGCGCCGAGCGGAAGCATGCCGCAAAGAAACGGAGCACTACTAGTGGGACAGGATGAGACTGTTCCTGATCCGAACACGGAAGCGTATGCAGTATTCTCCATTGCTATGATTACAATATGATCGAAATAGGTTCCCGTCGGTGCGGCTGAGACTGGCCTCATCGAGGTGACGAGTGTAACACTCAAGACTGATAGAGCTACGAGTAATAATGCTAAACCTACCTGCTTCGTACTATGGACTATGCTCATGTTGTTCCAATCCTATTTTTGTCGGTCTCGGTTTCCCTGCTCTATTGGCGAGGGATTCGTTTAGTGTCGGAGCGAAGAACCAGACTCTGTTTGTTTGAGCGAGTTCCCCGGCGAGAACTACTATAGTCTGAAGATTCTCAAAGGCAATATTGAACCAAGATGAAACTCACCTGGTTCTTGTGCCGATCTTCATGTGGACTATGGCATGTACTGAATCATCTTAGCACGCGTCCTGTTTTCGGTGTCCGTATTTTTTTTCTGCGCTCTGATAACAATGCCTTTGTCGTCCCCGAGAATTACGGAGGTCGCGGCAGACCAGAGATTGCTTCCTTTCTCCATCGCGCATTGAAATCCTACTATCGATAGAAGCCGTAGTGCTGGCTCTGGCAATCGATCCCTTTTGAAGAGGCGATGATTTCCGGTGCTTCCAGACCTACAAGAATAGGCTTGAGAGTTGAACTCTCTTCCTTCTTCACAACGCCCGTGTACTAGACTGTAGTTATTGTAGTCTTAGTCATGCTCGGTGTTTCTTTTCGTCCGGTGCTTGGGTCTTTCTTTCCATCTATACGACTTCGTACTGGATTATTGGCGCCGCGGAACGTTTTCATGAGCAGACGAGATCTCAATCGCATTGGCATGTTCAGGAGCTTTGCACGGGCCCTAAGGGTAAGGAAGGCGACTGAGGATACTACGCCAATCGCCGCGCCGATGAAGATGAACCATGCTACGGCGAGAATCGCGGTCTCTAGAGTGCAGATTAGGCAGCTGCTTCCAGATACTTTTGGTGGAGGCTGGGTGCTAGGTGTGCTGCTTGGCGTATTGCCAGCATTCTCCACTTGTATCATCACCGTCCGAGTACTTGTCCATGATGGGTTGCTGCTGTCTGTTGCTGTGAAGTTGATCATGAATGTCTCGCCGGACTGGCTTCGGCTTGGAGTGAATGAGAATGAGCCCATTGGTGCGTCGAAGGCCATGTTCGAGGCGAGCCCTGTTGCTGAAAGGGTAACCGTTCCTCCGAAGCCGCTGGGATCGCTTGCCGTGACCGTGAATTCAAGGGTTGCTCCGACGGTCGCGTTTCGCGGACCCGGTGCGATGATGACCGGCAGAACGTTCGTTGCGACTACGGTTATCATGAGGTCGGCGTCGGTTGATGAGAAGCCATCGGTGACGGTGAAGGTGATGGTGTAAGTTTCTGGTATTGTTGTTGGGCTGGGTGTCCAGCTGAAGATGCCGGATACAGGAATGGCTCCTTGGATGGTTGCAAAACTTGCTCCCTTAGGCAGATTAGCAGCTGAGAGCGTCAGCGTTGGTGAAGGGATGGACTGGTCGGTGGCGTTCACCAAGAAACTGATTGTTGCCAACTGGCTGACGGTCTTTCCGGATGGGACCGCCAAGACGGGAGGAACGTGTTTTCCAACATGGACCGTTAAGGTCGCTGTCCGTCTGAGCGACCCACTCGTGCCTGATATGACTACGGTGTAGGTGCCCACCGCAGCAGAACTGACTCCGAGACTCATGCTTCCTGACCCTATGACCGAGTTAGAGCTCAGAGTTGTCATGAGACCAGTTGGATTGGAAGAATCTATGGTTACGTTGCCTCCGAATCCGTTCAATGCTCCGACCGTAATCGTCGAGACTCCCGTAGCGTTGATGTTCACTGAGATGGAGGTTGGGCTGGCTGAAAGATAGAAGTCAACAGCAGTTATGACGAAGGTTGAGGTGTGAACGAGGCTTCCGCTTCTTCCGATGATCGTCACCGGATAGGTCGATGCAGCAGTCGGGTGACACGATATGGTTGCAGTGCTGTTTCCCGTGATGGTCGCGGGGGAGATTGGTTCACAGTTAAGGTCTGACGGCACAGCCTCGGTCAGAACCACGGTTCCGTTGAAACCGTGAATCAGACTCACCGTTATCGTCGAAGTTATGTTCGAACCAGTCTCTACCCTTAGAGGCTGAATGGAGCTTACTGCGAAGTCGGGCGGGGTTCCGAAAGTCAATGAGACATTTGTCAAGTGTGATAGAGAACCACTAGTGGCCTGAATTGTGACGCTGTATACGCTCTGCGCTGTTGAATTGCACGACAGAGTTGCATTCCCGTTCGCGGTAATACTGCTGGGTGTTATCGGTCCGCATGTTAGGCCCTTCGGAACTGTATCGACGAGGAGGACTGTGCCTGAGAATCCGTTCAGCCCGACAATGGTAATGGTCGAGTTTGTAGAGGTGCCCACATCTACGAGTGGCGGGAGAGAAGTGATCAGAATGAAGTCTTTGAATCTGAATACGGCGGACGCGGAATGGGTGAGAGGCCCGCTCGTCCCAGTTACGTTTAGGGTGTAGGTGCCTGCTGTGGGAGAGTTGCATGATACCGTTACGCTACCGGAGCCAGCGAGGTCGGTTGTCGTGAGCGCACCGCAGTCAAGTCCTGCTGGTACTGTATCAGCAAGGGCGACATTTCCATTGAATCCGTTGACACTCGACACGGAAATAGTGGTGGTCGCGGACCTTGTCGTGTATACTCCGCTGGGGGATGTCGCCGTGATCGTAAAGTCTTGTTGTTTGAAGTTAAAAGTAGCTGTCGTCGAATGTACCAGCGAGCCGTTTGCTCCGGTTATGGTTAGGGTGTATATTGACGCAATTGAAGAACTGCATGATACGGTCGCGATTCCGGAGCCAGTCAAGTTGCTGGGCGTGATCGTGTAACAGGTCAACCCTGATGGGACTGTATCCGTCAGAGTCACTGTCCCATCGAAGCCGTTCTGTCCAGTAATAGTGATAGTAGAATCAGCTGATTGTCCTGTGCTCAAGCCGCTCTCGGAGGACGCAGAAATAGTGAAATCGGGTTCGGGTTGAGATGGGTTGGCGAATTGCAATAGACAGCCCCAGCCTTCTGGGTTGCTCGCGCAGTTCATTGCTCCGTATGTTCCTGCGCCCGGTGTGTTCGTCCAGCTTCCCGCGGGCCACCAGACCCAGTTGATTCTCTGAAGACTATTACCATCGTACAGGCTGACGAGTGATTGTATGAAATGAAAGGTCACGAGAGTGTAGCCTGCGCTCCCATTGAGGACTATGTCTGGGCCGCACATGTTCGGGTCACACGATAATGTGTCAGTGCCGCCTTCCGTGTTGAGAGCGGGCCATCCAGTATTAGAGACGCCGGCAACTACGGCCTGGTAGTAGTGGTTGGCGACTGTTTCCGCCGTGGTGTTCGTCCATGAGCCGCTGAACTGGTTGTAGTCCATGTAGCTGTGAAGACTGATGAAGATACGTCCTCCCTGGGACAACGTTCCAAGAGGATCCGTCACGATCGGATATCCCAGTGACATATCGCTGAAGCCGCACGCGTAGCTGCAGAGGTTCTGCACCACTATCCAGTGAGTATCACCCAGAATCCGTGCTTGACTTATCCACTGTTGATACGCTACCCCGAGATTCGTAACGCAAGAGGTGTCCGAGGAGCAAGGTGCCGTCATGTTCAAACAGTTGACTGGGCTAAGGTTGCAGCTGTTGTATTCCGGCTCGTTTTCGGGTTCCCAGATGATCTGGGAGTATAGCGGTCCGATGTTCTGTACTATCGGCTTCCAGTAGCTGAGCCAGCAGCTGGTATTCCTGAAGATATCCGAGTATCCGTGATAGTCTATGACGATCCAGAAACCATAGTGCTGGGCAATGTGGACTGCTCGTTGAGCGTTCGTCTGGCTGTAGACGCTCATGTAGTTGAAGTCTACCGTGTCTGTACAGTACGGGTCGAAGTCGACCCTGACAGTATCGTAACCTAGGGCCTTGAGCTTGATCAACAATAGTTCCATGTTCGAGGCGTACTCGCCTGGGAAGACAGCTGATGGCGTGCCGGCCATGCTTGCGGCGGACTCGTCCATCCGGATACCGCCCCAGCCGATTAGCACAGGAACGGAGCCAGAGCCCGTCGAGGATGGGAGAACGACCAACGACTCGGAGCTGGTGACGGTCTCGCCGGCATCGTCCGTGACAACGAGCGAGATAGTGAATGTCCCATTTGTGAACGATTGCGAGACCGGGTTGCCCGTCTTGCTGATTCCCGCGAGGTTCCAGCTGTAACTATAAGGGCCATTCCCTCCTAGGGCTGCGGCAGTAAACGTCACTGTCTGCCCCGCGTCAGGGATTGCTGGGCTGGCTGTGAAGCTCGTAGTAAGAGGAAGAACGGGAACTATTCGAACTGTTTGGCTAGATGTTGCGGAGCCGCCGGCAGAGTCGTTGACTGTCAAGGTTACCGAATAAATTCCCACGGCAGCGTATGTGTGAGTAGTAGTCAGGGTTGTGGCTGTCGAACCGTCTCCGAAACTCCAGGAGTAGCTGTAGGGGAGCGTGCCGCCAGATGCTAGTGCTGTGAGATTGACAGTAGCGTTGACTTTCGGTGTCAAGGGCAGTAGAGTGAAGCTTGCAGAGAGTGGGAGGGGGCCGATTGTCCCGAAGATGTCTGAGGTTGGTAGAGCTTTGGCGCTGTTGATCAGTGTTCCTATGTTCCAGTTGTCTTCTATCATGCGCAGTGAGCTGAACTCGTCATAGCTTGCAAGCGATGTGTAGCCTTTCTTGATCATGTTACCGTATTCCACATTTGGCGAGGGGTCGTACTCGTCCCACCATAGGTAGAGGAGAGTGCGATACTGCGAATTTCTGAAAAGGGATGAGGAGAGAAGTGAGCCGGATCCAGGGCTCAGTACAGTGCCGTTACCCACTAGAAACTTCTTGAGATAAGAGTCTCCCGATGATACGCTGTTGTCATGCATGTTATGATTATCAGTGGGGGTGAACCATAGGAGGTTGGGAGGATTAGCGGAGTTAGCCGCGGTGATGAACTGGCTCGTGGTCACCGATGAGCCTGTGAAAATGTCTGGACTATTTGCATCGCTTGCAAATCCTGTGAATGGGAAATGGTCATTTCCTCTAGGGCAGCCGCTCTCGCAGTAAGCTTGCCATGTAAGTCCTGCGCTCTGCAGTTGATCAACGAGCGTGGTGCCGGTAAGACAGCATGAATAACCATCTGAGACACCCTTGTCTGATCCCGAAATCAATGCTACGTAGCAAGCTGCCGAACATCCGTTGATGTTGTCGCCCAAGAACGCATTTGCTCCGTAGCTGTGATAATTCGGAATGCTGGTGCCCTGTGCGGCGAGGCTGTTGATGAACGGAGCCGAAGAACTTCGTATGACACTACCGTAATTCTGGTTCTCCATTGCGATAATGACAATATGGTCGAACTGGAGGCCGACCGGGGCGCCTGCTAGAGGACGCACGTACGTGAAGAGTGCCGCACTGAATACAGAGAGAGCTATGATTAGCGATACTAGCGCTACTCGTCTCGGACTAAGATCTATAGCCATGGAACCGCCCTCCCGCTCTGGTAGTCTCGTTCTCCGAACAGTCCTGCGTGGGGTTCCTTGCATCGAGGGGAAGGAGCCAGGCTCAGTCTGGTTGAGCGAGTCCTCTGGCCAGCAGCGTCGGCCGCGGGAACTGACCATTCGTCTTTTTCAATTCTAGTTTTTTGGCTCAAATACTCCCCTCTTCAAGCAATTCTAAGGAGGAAACGGTGAGGTTTGGCTACGGCAGTGGGACTAGTTTCGCGGGTCCGGATGTTTCATACCGAACTTTGGCTCGGCACTGGCGCCGTAGACACTACTGAAAAAAAGGTTGGATCGAGAGGCGCTGGCTCCCAAGGCCATGAGCGAACCATTGTCAGGATTCAGCACAAGGGCCAGAAACAATAGCCCAGCGGCCCATCTCCCTGATTCTCGCTGGCGGGAGCGGTTGGAGAGACTTATCGTCTCCATCTTTCACTTTTCTTTACAAGCGGGAATGGTTTAAAGCTCTTGGGGTTCTTCTCGGATATCTACGTATGTACAGAGTGGTTTGAGACTTCCCGCAGGAATCTGCGGGAGCCAAATTGTCAGAGATGTTTGCAAAGATGCTAGATTCTGCGTCGAACTCTACAAAAGATTTAACCCTGGTATTCTTGCTCTTCAACCCGTATGGGATCTAGCAGATCGAGTGTTGCGAACGGTGCAAGTGGCATCGTTTTCGGTCGCAGGGTCCCAGAAGCAACACTCTCGCTTGAGACCACCCCTTTCTATGAAGAGATCGGCGTCCGAAGGTTTGCAGCCGTTGTTAGCCTGCTGACCGTATCTATTTCATTGTGGCTATTCTCCGCAGCCGCCGTGCGTATAGCTGTGATCCCACCAGATGCCTTCTTCTACCTCAACCAGCTCTCTGCCGCCTACTGGGCGGGGTTATTCTCAACCCTCGCACTTTTCCTGGCCAGAAGCCTGATTGTCGGGAGGGCTAGAACATGGTTGGAGCTTGCCGCTCTGTTCATGCTCTCTCTATACCTGATTGGGCTTCCCTCGTTTGTTTACCAGAACCCGAGGTTCCTAGATACGTATCAGCACGAGGGAAATTCCCTGAGTCTCTTATTCTTGGGAGGCTGGTTGAACAATCCTGTCTGGTATGTCTACCAGTTTCCGGGAGCCTATACTTTCTTTGCCGAGTTAACGGCGGTAGCTGGGATAGACCCGTTTCAGTTGATGCTATACTATCCTGTTGTGCTCTCCATAATCGTCGCGTTCTTCGCTTATGCGATAGCGAGAATGTTCGGCAACCGCTATTCTCCAATTGTTGCCGCTGTTGTTGTGAGCGGGTTCTGGTTCCAGCTTCATCTCTCGCCACAGAGCCTAGAACTGATCCCGTATCTAGGATTGATCTATCTACTCCTAAGGATGTTCGAGGATAGAACTCACTGGCGACTTTTGACCGCGATATCGATTGGTTCGATACCCGTGTTCGTCTTTAGTCATCCGGAGACTTCTCTCGTTACGAGTCTTGGAATGGTTGGTTTTGTAATTCTGAAGCCGATAGTCTCCTCCGAAAGGCTTCAAACTATCAAATCGAACTTTTCCATTGTAGGGCCCTTCCTGTTGGCTCTCGTCGCCGCTGCGGTGTTCTGGTGGTTTGGCGTAGCTACGGCCGCACTGAAGACCGTCCTAGGGATTGCAGATGCGGCTGCCGCAGCTGGCTTTGGGGGCTTGCCCTACGCGCGTCCCAAGGCGCCCCCAACGCCTTTGCCCAGCTACCAAGATGCTCTCTTTCTCGAAGAGGGCATGTCTGCAGCAATCTGGGTGGCGGGGCTATTCACAATGCTCTTCATGAAGCGATTTCGTCAAAGAGAATACTTCCTCGCCGGATTATTCCTGGCAGCTATCGCCACCATACCCGTCGCCTTATTTGGAAATCCGGATGTCCTGCAGAGAAGCTACCTCTTCGCTCTCATTCCCTTCGCCTTTCTCTCCGCGTCGTTGCTCGAGCGCCGAGCAGAGCTTAGAATCAGAGGATGGTCATTTCTTCGGCCCTATGCAGCAGTACTCATGCTTATCGTCATCAGTTTTTCCGTCGTGATGCCTGTGGCCCGCTACGCGGGAGACTCTTTCGCGTACCTACCTGAATCAGACCTGCTAGCATCAAATGTAGCAGCAATGAACAACATGCACTCGTTGCTCGTGGCCCATCCTGGCTGGTACGCGGAGAAGTACTACGCCCCCTTTTACGGCTATGAAGGCGCGATTCTCCTAGAACAGTCGAACATCACGGGCAGAAGCGGCGCCTATATCAAAGCCACGACTTATGGAGCAAATGCGCAAGAAAATCTCACCTTCACCCCAGCAGATGGCAAGGCCGATTATCTACAGGTCCAAGACTTCTTCGACAATCTCTACATTATGAGATTCGGATCTAACTCCATCTACTACGTCAATCTGAAGTCGGTGTTCGAAATCAACGCTTCTTACGGCTTCAACTTGGTCTACTCTACAGGCACAGACCGTCTCTATGAGAACAGGAATCTCGGCTAGTCAGCCTGACGCAAGAAGGTTCTAGGTGGATGGGTTGAACCAGACTTGGAGCCAGACACCAGTTGAGGCGCTCTGGGGACCATAGCCGTAGTGGAAACACCCGCATACCAAGTCGTAAGTCCAGAGTTCGAAGATCCAGCGAAAGTTGTCTCCGGCTATCACAACCTGCTCTCCGTCAACTTGCAGGTTAAGGAGCGTTTTCCCTTGCTGTTGGGTGACAGATTGGAGGGTCCAGTTGAAACTGATACTGAACGTATCTCCGTCTCGAATGAACCGTTCGGGCATGATAATTGCCGGAAAGCTAGATGGGGTTGTGGAATTGGAAGAAGAGAGCGTCGAGTTCCCGAGCCGCACGATTATCTCCACAAACTGGGCAGAGCCCATATTGTTGGTGACCGATAGAGTCCAGTTGACCGGCTTCCCGCTTGTAACCGACGAGTTGGTTGCTGGTTCTAGGTATCCAAGAAGTCCCATTCGCGAGTATACTCCCATTGCCATGAAAGGCTGGGAAGCCCTTGGGCTCAGGATGAAAAACGTAGTAGCACTGGAAATAGTTGCAAAGGACATGACTAGAATGAGAAAGGCTGCCAGCTTATTTCGCGTGTTTTCCTTCTCCATACTCAATTCGTGCTCTACGGAGTCGCCTCTTTGCGAGAAATCTTCTAGCTCTGGGAGCTTCGACAACCGCGATGGCTGCGAAAACCGCGGTTAGAAGCGCTAGGCCGTAGGCAAAGGCTGATCTGCGTATCGACGAGCTTTGCGCTTCGTTTCCAAGCTGCTGGGCTTCAAGTGAGACACGGTTGGAGAGGCTGATTGACTGTATCGCATCGTCATCAGCAGCAGCTGTCTGATTCTGAGCTTCGAGCAAGGTAGCGTTCTGTTCGTATTGGAGGGCAAGGTTGAGCTGATTGATCAAGTGAAGAATGTCGCTGTTGGAAACACCCTGCCGCTGTGCCGTCTGGATCGACTGAAACGCACCGACGAGGTCGGCTCTTGCCGTAGTTACGTGATCCGATTGCGCGGACACACGGTCAGTATTCATTAAGAGGACCGTTGAAGATAATAGAACGCAGAGTAGCAAAGCGAGAGAGTGAATTCGCAAGGCTTGTTTCCTACTCGATTTCTGAGAGGCGGGAGTTCTTGACCAATATAAGGAAGGAGCTTGTTCTCGCATACATTCGACAGCATAATCCATCTACTATCAGCGAGCTGGAGAGTAGACTGAGCCAGGAAGGAATACGATCCTCTGAAGAGGATCTTTTCGAGATTGTCCGCGATCTTCAGCGTACCGGACTCATCAGTCTGGGAAAAACCAGCTCTGAGTCCCTGACCAGCTTTCTCAGCGAGCCGAGTGAGGCATGGTGGGTCTACGCGACCCTATCTATTTCGATCGTCGAAGTTCTCCTGGTGGTTTTTCAGACGCAGACTGCGTCTCTAGTAAGTCTCCGGATTCTATTCGGACTGGGACTTCTCGGCTTTCTACCAGGCTACTCAACCCTTCGTTGCCTGCTACGCACCAATCAATTTTCCCAGCTTGAATGGATTCTCCTCAGTATTTTTCTCAGCGTCGTGGTTTCGATAGCGCTAGGCGTCCTTCTCGGGATAGGCTATCTCCTGACGGGCATATCCAGCGTGACTCTCTTGAGCAGTTACACAATCGCCATGACTCTGCTCGCAGCCTACAGAAGACACTCGCTCCTGCGGAGCTCTTTGGGTGTCGATCGTCCCCCTGGGAGGATTAATGCCTAGGTTGCGAGTAATATTGATGAGCAGTACTTGTCTATGCCTTCCTCTAGAGATATCGGACTAATCCCGAAAGTTTTCTTCATGAGAGAGGTGTCGGCGTGGGTCCGTTCAAGGTAGTTGATGGGCTTGTTGATGTATTGTGGCGTGATGTTCTTGCCAAGTCTCCGGTTCAACATTTCCACAACCTCGTTGAACGTGTGCGCTTCCCCACTTCCTGCATTGACAACTCCAACCATGGAGCTCTCGGCGGCCCGCATCATGATCTTCACAACATCACCGATGTAGATGAAGTCTCTAGACTGTGATCCGTCCCCATAGATTACAGGTCGCTCGTTAGATACAATGGAGTTTAGGAACAGACCGACCGGGCTTGCGATCTGCCCCTTGTGAGCTTCTCCCGGACCATAGCCTGCGAAGATTCTCAACATCGTTGTCGGGGGGGGTTCTTCTGTCCCCTCAAGCATTTGCTCGCACGCCAGCTTGGCTACTGCGTAAAGATTCGTGGGTCTTGGAATCGTCGTCTCTTTCTGTGGAGGGCTTGCTCGACCATACACGCTTCCACTTGAAGGATATACTATCTTCCTGACTCCGTACGCCTTTGCATATCTCAGAACGTTGATCATACTTATCGTAGTCGTGGAGAAGCATTTCTGAGGCTCCTTGCCATAGAGTATCACAGACGACGGGCTTGCCAAGTGGAAAACGTAATCTATCTCCGGGAGTTTCGCGAACGAAGACTCATCCATCACGCTTCTCTCAACAATGTCTACTGTCAATCCTGAAAGGTTGGAGCGTGGTGCCTCGGAGAAATCATCCATCACCGTTACCTGCGCGTTGGCCGCGCACAGTTCCCTCACAACATTCATGCCGATGAAGCCTGCGCCTCCCGTAACCAAGGCTCTCTTGCCGTCCCACCTCATCAGTCTCTAATCTCCATCAGACACAGACGCAATGGCAAGACCTTCCCAGCAAGCAATTTTGCCGCTGACCTCAACTCCGAATTACGGGAGTCTCCGCTACTTCTGAGTTGACCCTCGTTTCGTCGATCTTGGTCCATACAAGCTGCTTCTTTCCCCTTGCCTCTTGGAGAATGGCCGCGAGCATTGTGAGATTGTTCGTGAGATACGTCGTAGCCGCGGTCCTGAGACTTGAAACCGCGGCGACAACCACAAGGCCTACGCCTACCAATATCGCTACCAGAAGACTTGTCGCAACTAGCGTAACCGTTAGGGCGAGGAATAGCGGGAAGAGCAGCGGATTGATGACGTAGATGAAGAACTCCATTGGAAAGATCACGCCCGAGAAAATGTCTCTTCTCCTGAAAATCAGTCTCCAGTGTTTGAGGAACGCTTGGAATATGTGCTGCCCCCGCCGAAACTTCTGCCGGAATCTTCCGGTGTAGGTCCCCGGTGTAGGGTCAAAGAAGACCACATCTTCGGCAGCGATCGCTCTCAATCCTTTCTCCACGACGCAGAGGGCGATACATGTGTCATCTGCTCCAACGTTCGGATCGACTTTCTTAATGTCTCTGTGTCGGAAAACTTGTATTTCCGCCTCCGCCACAGGCGTGCTGTGAAGCTTCGACTCCGCTACTCGTAGCATACGGTAGATGGATCTATAAGATCCCTCTATGCTCAATGATAATCCCCCGCCTGAGCCGGGAAGAATATGGACTCCCGTAACTGATCCGATCGAAGGGTCGGAGAAGTATTTCACGGCGTTGCGGAGGGCATCCTTCTCCCACATGCACTCCGCGTCGCTGAGGCAGATGAACTCGTTTTTCGCGGCTGCCAATGCCATGTTGACGTCATCGCTCTTCCCCCTTCTTTCTCTTTGAGTGAGGACTTGTCCTCGGACACTTCTTTCTGCCATGAACTCTCTCACCAATTCGACGGTTCCGTCCTTGGATCCCCCATCAGTGATAATTACCTCAAGTTTGTCGAGGGGATAATCGCTCTCTAGGAGATTGGCAATTTTCTTGACGATCACCGGCGCCTCGTTGTATGTAGGAATAATCACGCTCACGTCAGGTTCGATGGGTTTCTGGTCGATTTCGTAGTGTCTCTTTGCGCCGATCCTTCGCATCAGCCCGAAGTATGCCAGTGGTGCGCCAACATGAACCGAGCCAACGACGAGCCAGACTATGAGAAGAAGAGTTGCCATCAGATGTTCACTACGCTGAAGCCGTCTTCACCGTAGCCAGTGACTAGCTGGGCCTGGAGTTCGCTCGACATTTGCGAATGTTCAGCAGAGACGATGGAAACTTTGTTGTCGTCCGTCTGGATCGTGGCCTCTTTCCGAATGTTCCACCATTCGGTCATCTCCCCGAGTGTCATAATGTCACACTCGGGGTCAGACCGGAAGCTTTCAAGGAGCCTCTTGTATTCTCGTTTGTGTTCGGCCTCAGCGAACTCATAGTCGGGATGAATGAGCAAGATGCAGGCTCCTCCGACGCCGCGAATCCACATCGCGAGCCTAAGGAGCAGGTCGACCGCCGCCGAGGGCTTCTGTCGCGCGACTCGGATGAGTTGGTGGTCCTGCGGGAGCGAGACTGGGATCTCGAGAATATTGCGAATGTAGAATGGGAAGATCGTTCCCACGCCGTGTGATCGAAGAGACGTCGGGGACAGAATCTCCCATGAGGGAGTTGAAGAGTCGAACTCGAAACCAGCATCGTAAAGGGCCTCAGCTAAGTCTACGGTGTGCTGAAGCAGTGGAGCCCTGAAACCCAGAATCCTTTGATCAACGAGTCTCTCAAGCCGAGCCTTACAGCTAGCGAGTCTGCGCTTCTTCTCATCGACTCTGAGGAATATCAGTCTTCCATCATGTCTCGTGTCGTGGGCTCCGATCTCGCCGTTCCTCGCTAGCATGGTGAGTGATGAGGGAGCAAGGGGATACCGGTCGCTGGGAATGTTCCAAGTTGATCGGATTCTCAGTGTCTCCTCCGTTTCCATCAGCATCTTCGCTCCCTTCTCGAGGCCGGCTTCGGTCTCTACATCATGCGTTACAGAGAGAGCATATTCCCTGCCTCGTCTCCAAAAGCCAATTCTGGGGACGGGGCCAGCGATTCTGACTAGACTAGCGAGGAAGACTGTGCGGAGATACTCTACGGGTCCAAGATTCTCCTCTTTCAGGCCGGAAAGGCCCTCTTCTGAGCGAAATGATCGGTTTCTGATGAATGAAGGGATCGACTGGTAAGAGAAGGGAAGCTTGGCGACGAGGCTGAATCTTTTGCTCGGGACTTCTTCGAAGCCGTCGTGGACCAGCTTTGCGTATTCAGTTACAAGGTCTAGTCCTACCAAGTGTACATTTGAGCCTTGGATACGCGACATGATCGTAGTGCCATCTGATACTAAGAGAGGTTCGATCCGTGACCCTGAATACTCATACACGGTCGTTCTCAAGGAGACAGTAATGCCCTTTCTGACGGGGAGACGGAGGAGTTTGTTCTTTGACGCGACGCCGACTCCCGTGTCCGAGGCCGCCTTTTCAGCCTCCTCTCCTCCCACGGGGGTAAGTATCACGGGGCCATGGACAGAATACTGGGCTGCCGTCGATCTATCCGAGGTGAAAATGACGGATCCGTTCGGCTTGGGAAGGTTCAGCTGGTAGGGAATCTTCCAGAATTCGGCGTAGTCTTGTAGAGTGTGCGATGCTTCGTCAGCTTCTGCTTTGAGCACCACGGGATGGAGTTCTGAGACCAAAGTCATCTAGTGTCTCACTCCCATTCGGAGGAGGAACATGGGTCCAACGATTTGCCACCAGTCTCTCAATGGAGATATGTGAGAGTAGCCTCTCCTTCCAGAGTGAGAATATGTCTTTGTCACCGGCCTCTCGGTAAACCTGTATCCCAGTGTGAGCGTTTTGTAGTGCAAGTAGTATTCGAGCTCGTAACCATCAAGCCATGGCTGCCAAACATCGATCCTACGATCCTTTAGTATCGAAGCCTTGTAGGCTCTGAAACCATTGGTGACCTCGGTGCAGTGGACCCCTGTTAGAAGAGTCCAAAAGAAGGGAAAGGATCTGCTGAACAATCCCCGGAGCAGGGGAGTCTTCTCCCGTCGCCCTCCGGGGAGGAACCTTGATCCTTGGACATAGTCGTAATTGCCTTTTAGAATTGGCTCTGTGAGTCTCATGATCTCTTTCGGATCATCCTTGCCGTTGCCGGCCATGACTACGATTAGGGTGAAGCCGTTTGAGAGGGCATATTCGTATCCTTCCTTGATGGCGTAGCCTATGCCCTTTCTCTCTGGGTTCTTGATGATCGAGACAGGGACCTGGCTTCTCTTTCTCGACTCCTCGATCTCGCCGATGATCCGGTCGTCGGGATTGTCGAGGACAAGGCAGACTTGGTCAACTGATCCAGGCTCAAAACTTTCAAGTACACGGCCGACCTTGCCCGCTTCTCGGAAGACCGGGATGATCGCAATACTACTCATTGAGCTGTTCGACCTCTCTTTCCGACCCGCGAGCCTCCTTGATTTGGCGGAGGGTCTCTATAGCCTATGACTCTGGCGGGAATCCCTACTGCGATCGCGTTCTCAGGTATGTCCTTAGTTACTACCGATCCTGCGCCAATGAGAGCGTTCTCTGCGATCTTGACCCCTGGATTGATAGTGCTGCCCGCCCCGATGGACGCGAAGCTCTTCACTCTCGTGTTGAGCAGGCTCCATTTACCATGAGCTCTCGGATGTTTATCGTTCGTGAACGTTACGTTCGGGGCAATGAAGACGTCGTTCTCAATAACTACTCCTGTGGGGATGAATACAAATGGACGAATCTTGCAATTGTCTCCTATCGTGACGCCTTCTTCGATGTATACGTAAGAGTCGATCTTTGTATTCTTTCCGATTTTGCATCCGTACAGGTTTACCTGATCATGAATCTGGGAGTCCTTGCCTATGACCGCTTTCTTGATCACGGAGAATTTCGTACTTCTCATTTATTTCGCGGATATCTCCGGGATTATCGGGAGCCGGACTTGGATCGCACGGTCGTGGTACATCGACTCGCGAGAGGCTTCTAGGAGAGCGACTACTCGGGCGCCTAGGAGTCCGTCGGAGTGATTCGTGAACGGTGTCGAATCACTGTTGTTGCGAATGCAATTGGCGAAGTGAGTTATCTCTTCTCTGAGGGTATTGCTGGGGGAGACTGGGATATCCTCGAGTACGCTTGACTTTTCAAGGAATAACTTCTGAGTGACGCAGTCTAGGTGGGCGTTTCCTTGGCTCCCGACTATCGTGACTCCTCTCTGCTTGTTCCGGTCCAGCCAGCTGAGCTCGATGTGAGCCAGCAGGCCTCCCTTGTGTTCAGCGGTGACAAACGCGACTTCTTCATTCTGTCTTGTTCTGTACCCTCGGGCTTTGCATGAAACTTTCTCCGGCCACATCCCTAGAACGTAGTTGCAGATGTCAAACGGGTGCGGGGCTAGGTCAGTGATTACTTCTCTCTGGAGCTGCGGGCTCATCAAAGCCGTCCATCGCATGAGCACGTAATATGGGTCCCCTATCAAGCCGTTTGACAATACTCGCCGAAGCTCCCTGACTCCATTGTTGAACCTGTGAATATGTCCAACGCAGAGGATGCATTTGTTCTCTCGGGCGAGCCTTATCAGCTCATAGGCTTCTTCGGTCTTTAGCGTTAAGGGCTTTTCAACTAGAACATGTTTGCCCTGCCTCAGAAAGGTAGACGCAACTTCGAAGTGAGTACTATTTGGGGTGGCGATGTGCACGCCGGACAATGAGCGGTCGGTGGCCAACGACTGATAGTCCCAAGAGTATTCTATTCCGGGGCCAAACTCCTCGCGACATGCTGAGAGGCTTGCGGGAGAACTGTCGACCACAGAATGAAGCTCAACCTCGCCACTCGTTCTGCCAATGTCGAGAATCTCCTTTACCACCTTCCTCCCCCAATAGCCGCCGCCAATGACCGATATGCGAAGTGGTTTCATTTTCGAGACACTCTAATTGGAGAATTACGAATGGGATTGACTGGGTGCCCGAACATGAATCGGGGTGAAAACCAGAAGAGATGTTTTTCTGCGGGGTCCCAGCTTCATTCGCACCACGAATACGGGACTTTGTAGAACCTCTACTCTTAACCTTCTTGGTGGATGGTCATATTCTTCAATAAAATCATGTCCAGAGATATGCTTGGATACATGAGGGTCGATCCCCGGTCGTTATTCGGGAATTGAATAAATAGCGGGCGGGAGAAAAGAATTCTCGACTCAGTGCCTGGGAATCCCGTTGGAAATGATCACGCGCGTGAGTTACAGATCTTCTCCGGATATCGGACAGCCCGACAATTACGAATCCCAGGTTGTCAGCGTCATCGTTACAGTCTTCCCCAAGGCGCTAGCATTTGCATCGAACTCTTGGAGGCGCCAGCTTACCACGTGGCAGTGTGGCAGCGGTGTCAAGTCGAAATTAACGGTCGACCCTTCCAGAAGATTGCGAGAGCATCGCATGTTCTTCGCCCATCCTTTAATGCTTCAAGATTACGTGGCAGGGGCCCGAGTGACAGGTTTCCGAAAAGTGTTGTGTAAATGAGGACGCTCTTAGTGACGCTCAGCGGGACTCATGGGACTGGCAAGTCTACAAATGCAGGGAGGATTTACTACCTGCTGAACGGTTCAGGTCGGAAATTTTCCTATCTGAGGCATCAGGACCTCCTCGACCCCTTCGGGTTCATAGTCAGAAGAACGGCAAGGGTCCTGCATGTTGACGTGAACTACCTGGAGAGAACTACTCCACTGAGAATTTTATGGTCCCTATACTTTCTGTTTGTCTACTGCCCGATCCTCGTGGGGGGAATAAGTCTTAGGCGGCGATTTGGCTATAGCGTCGTAACGGATCGTTATGTCTATGATCTTATCGTCGGGTTCTGGGGCAACCGTCAGAGGGTCCCTTTGGAGCATTTGCTGATATGGGTCCTGCCCCGACCAGACGTCTCCTTCGTCCTGGAGGCTGAGAACAGCAGGATTCTGGCAGCCCGCCCCGAGCATACTGACGAGTTCATCCGAAATGAAAAGCGTCTGTACAACCGTCTTGCAGACCATTTTGGGTTAAAGAGAATCAGCACATCTGAATCGATGCAGGCTGTATGGAAGCGCATGGCTGCTGACATCGAATCCTCCTTTTACAAGAAACCCGCTGGCTCGTCCGTTAGAACTATCAATAACTGAATGTCATCGCCAATTCTTAGAATCGAGAAACATATTCCACTCGACCTGACATGATGCCACTCACGTATCGCGGACACAACGAGTCCATTCGAAATATGTCTGCTGCATTCTTCATTCTCACCCGAATCTGGGCAATAGGTCTGGTTAATGGTCTTACAAATTCAACGAGCCTAATCCTGCTTACCGTGAGATAGCAGGATCTAGGACATGTCCATCGAAATCATTCGCAGAATCGACCCCTAGTATCTTGAGCAAGGTAGGCGTCAGATCTAAAAGATTGGCGTCCAACTTGACTCCAGGCTTGATTCTCGGTCCCACCATTGCCCAAAAGCCGTCTCGTGAATGAATCGAAGAGAAGTGTGGGTTTGTGTTCCAGAGCTCCCTTGTTCCGAGCCTCGGGTTGATCTGAATCTTTTCCTTTCCAGAGAAGAGTTCCACACAAAGATCCGGCGCATCATACTGATAGGGACCCATGAACGTTTGTTCCTTGAAGTGGAATACTGGGGTCAACTTCTGTCCAGTTTTCGGATCAGTAAGACTACTCATCATGTCGCAGAGCTGGTTTAGTACACTGGTGAGAGTCTCTGTCCCGTCCGCATGATCCCGTTTTCTGACAAGGTCATAATTTACGTAAAAGTGAGCCTGGTGGCCACCCGTTGAGAAAGCCAAGGTCCCGTCCCAATCAATATTGTCTATTAACCCCTGGAGGGTACGTTCTATCGCCGCCGCATAAGTAAGTTTATGGCTGATGAATTCGGGCGTCAGCCTGTAGAGTGTGGCTAATGTCTGAGGAGAAAATCTCTTCAGAACAAACTTTCTCAGCTTCGTGTAAACTTCACCTTTCTGTTTCACTGGGCCCTTTAGCGTCAAGAGACCCCTCGACTCTAGAAGTCTGTTGACGTAGAGCGCGGAAGAACAAGCAGCAGACCCGTGGTCGGAAAGGAGAAGAACATGGGTGTTCGATCCCACTAGCTTTACGAGATCTCCCACCGCGTTGTCGATATTGACGTACCAGTCTTGTAGCGCGTTGGAGTAGGGAGAGTCTGGGCGATCCATGTACTGCCATAGATCGTGCTGGACGAGGTCTAATCCTTGAAAGGTCATAGCGAAGACATCAGGGTTGTACCATTCAATCAATACCTTTGCTGTCTGGAGGCATTTGTCATGGAGCCTCTGCACCTGAGCTAGATGAGCCAGCTCGCCGCCCTTCATGTCAGACGGCTTCGAAAGCGGGACATCAATCTCATAGCCGCCAACCGCCGAATCTATCTTCCTCATCAAGTCCTCTGGGTAGGACCAGACCTTACCATGAGGAACAGGAAAGCCTGAGACCATGAATCCGTTTACAGAGTAGGGAGGATACGTTCCGGGAAAGTTGAAGACTCCGACCTTCATTCCCTTCTTCGAGCACGTGTCCCAGAAGCAACCTAGTTCGGCCGTGGTCTTACCACTCTTTAGCTTCCTATCCCGTCCTATGTAGAGGAAACCATAGACGCCAATCTTGGCCGGATTCTTGCCCGTTGCAAAGCATTGCCAAGCTGGAACGCTCTCTGGAGGAACTATCGATTGAAGAATCCCTTGCGCCCCGCGCTCGAAAATTGACCGAATGTTCGGAAGCTTGTCAATCCATTTCTGGATCAGATAGGGCGAAGCTGAATCTATCCCTAACACGAGAGCATCCATCTTTACGAGGCCTCGCGGTTCAGAATCCTTCGAGTCAAGCTTTCAACCAGAAAATTCTTCGAGTTCGAGTACGCGTGTGTCTAAGAGATGTTGGAGGTGCAAAGCAAAAGCGCCGGGGGCCGTACCACTTACCAGTCGAGCAATCAGTGGCTTCAAGTGCGGAAATTTGAACGCAATAATGTCTGCAGAGATCGTAGCTCCTCTCGGAGTTAGCAGCATTGGTAGACGTGTCTGATCGCCTGATCTCTACGAACGGGGTCGTCACCAGACTCCGCCCCGTCCTCCGGCTCTGACTGCTGCGCTCAAGAAGTCAAGTATGATGAGGGAGGGAGCAGCCAAGCATGACAGCGAGCTCTTCCATCTTTTCTGTGCAGCCTCTCTTGCTCCCTTTAGGAGGAAGAGGAGAATGATTGCTACGGTTGGAATCCGGTAAGGGAGGACCAGCCTGTCGCGCCTAAGGAAGGACAGTCGATCTCTCCCGAATCTTACCACCGCCAATTTCTGGAGATCCAAAAAGCGGGAATTTTCTGCTTGGCAAGACTTGAGGAAGCGGTTTATTGATTCGAGATAAAAGACGAATGCGTCACCGATGCGAGCATTGTCGATCTTCTGCAGAACCTCTTCGCGGTCGGCGGTTTCTATCAGCTTTAAGAAATCTAGTATGTCCGAGAGTTTGAGGAAGTTGTGGCGAAACATGGCATGAATAACCCTGATCAAAACCCTGTCAGAGTCCGAGGTCATCCACACCTCTCGGCCCTCCAAAATCACCTTTCTCCGATAGTGGAGGACCTCGACCGGATCCAGGTGGACTTCCCCCAGCTGGCTAATGGTTGGATATAATTCGAAATCATGTTTGTATTCTGGCAGAAAGCAGCTGAACTTTCCGAGTAGTCTGTCACAGTGCGTGAGTCCTTGGGGACTGGCCTTGTACTCACTGAGGAGAATCTTCTCTATCTGGGTAAGTTGCGTAGCTGAGGGGACTAGGAGGTCAATGTCATGTCCTATATCTGGGAGCGAGTCGAATGATTTTATTGCGACGAAATCAACTCCATGTTTAGTAAAAACCGCGCTCATCTGGTCGTACAGATCGAAGGCCTCAGCAGCATCCTTCCTGGCCTCATCGACAGCCTCCTGAGGAAGTAGAACGAGGTCCGCCGCTCTAAGCAGAACTTTGTTCTTCTTGACTAACTTTAGCATTCTAGCCTCATCCTTGACTGAGGCTTTATTGTTCCTCAACAAAGCTCTGGCGAGTAAGAGGGACTCAGCCTCTCCGCGGGCGGTTTTCACTCCCCCTATCTCTTCAAGAAAGTTTAGCTTCACGAGTTTATGGACCTACTTGTCACGTAAGCGGATTGAGCAATAACTGCTGACCCGGGGCACCATGCACTCGCTCCGGTCCAGGTTGCGGCCATTCTCCCATGGTCGGTACCACCTTCAGAAGGGTCACTGTCCTGCGAACGCTCCAATCATTTTCCGATCTTTGTCCGCCCAAAGCTCTGCATGGGTCTGGGTAGTGATCCTCTTTGCGGTATTTATCCAATTCCGGGGCATGATTGGTGTGGTAGGTATGGATATCCTTGGATTCATTTGTGATTATCGCGATTGAAAAACATCGGCGCTCCGCTGATATGCTTAGAACTCAGAGTTGGCGAGGAGCATAGAGGTCATGAAGTTTCACCGCGGGCTCCTAGTGGCTTTTTCCGGAGTCGATGGCAGCGGGAAGTCGACTCAAATTCGCCTCCTCGAGGAAGAGCTCGCGAAGGCTGGGGTTGGGGTGTTGCACATTCGGTGTCGTTGGAGGCCGGTACTATCCCTGCCGTTGCTTGTGATCCTTCGAAGGTTGGGTTACGCCAAGTATCACATAGGCGGAGGTTCATACATAGTGGAGACTCGGCTACGCGGAAAGGAAGGCCTGGCTTCGCTCTGGTGTATTCTTACCCAATTGGAGAATGTTGTCAAGACCGGGTTGAAGCTCGTATTTCCTATGTTGCTAGGCCGTTCGGTCATATGCGACAGATACGTTTTGGACATGCTCGTGGATGGCATGTACGGACTGCATGACAGTCCTGGTAGGAAGAGGCTCGGTTTCAAACTTCTTCGCCTCTTCCCAAGGCCGGATTTTGCCTTCTTCATGGATATTGATCCGGAGGTCGCTTTCAAACGTAAGCCAGATCTTCCCACGCTGAAGGACTATGTTGAGAGGCTTGATCTTTATCGCATGCTAAGTTCTCGCTGGGGTGTAACGATTGTCAATGCTAGGTCTCAGCCGAACGTTATCCGGAGAGAAATTTGGGATAGCATTTCGCGATCTACCCGGATTTGATATCTGCAATCTCATACGTCATAATGACCTCGGCACAGCTGAGAAAATCGCATAGCGATCCGCATTATATCGATTCCAATAGCGAAGGGTCGGTTCGCAGTCAAGCAGAATTCAATGAACCTTGCCTATCACATAGGCTTGTTTGCCACTGTGGACACTAACTGTCGAAAATGGAAAACCTGCACGTCCAGCATGCTCGTGTAGTTCCCAAACAGACCGGTCCTCCGCTTCGCAATATCCTCCAAGGGATCATTGCATATTATCCCCGCGTTTCCGATGGCGCTGGCCCAGTGAGCGTCGCTCCCCGCTGTCTTGGGTCGCTCGTGTCTCTGAGCCAGCAACGATGCTTTCCAGTTCTCGCGGCCCCTATTCATTGCATTGAAAACCTCGACTCCGTCCGTCTTCAAGCAGCCTTCCCCGAGCGAGGGACTCACACGGCTTGAGAAGGGATGTGAGGCAATGGCGATTCCTCCGAGGTCATGAATTCTCTCAGTGGTCTCATCTAGGGCGAGGCCTTTCGGAACGTTCTCCTCGATACCAATCGCGAGAATGTGTCCAGATCTGCTGCTGACCTCGGCACCAGGGATTACATGGAACTCCTTGTACCTTCGGGCAATCTTTCTCCCCGTTAGCCCTCCTTCGACACTGTCATGGTCAGTTATTATCATCCCATTCAATCCTCTTTTGATAGCAGCTTCTATCATCTCTCTCGGCGTATTCAACGCATCGAACCATCGCCGGCGACGATTGCTATACACTGAGTGACAATGCGTCTCCCACTTCAACCCAGATGTTTCCTATCGCTGCCCTCATAGTCAACCAACATTAAACTCTGTTCATGCAATTATTTGTGATCACAGTAAGATCGGCCTGAACGGGAAAAATCGTGTCCAGTAAGCCAGAATCTGATGGTTTTAGAAAATTCCTTAGGAAGAGGTGATGAGGCGTCAAGAAACTACACTCGCTTCGATTATCGTCTCCATATCGTCGTTCAGTTAGTGAGGTTTGAAAAAGATCCACGAAGATTCATTTGCGAGAGAGAAGAGACAGAAAGTGGCTAAAGGCAACTCTCAGCATAGTTCAGGAGGCAGATCTAGTTGAGAGACTCTGGCACCATTCTTCGAGGATCGAGTGAAGTCGAAGTAGTGTTGATCATCCAACGGGACTTCGATGCTATCTTGAATGAGTTAGCCAGTCTTCGATCGATTCTCAACTACAGATTGCAACCTGGACTCTCCAAGACTATCCGCGACACCTACTTCGACACTGCCGGCCAACATCTCCGCAAGCAGGGTACTAACGTCAGAATTAGAGAGATAAACGACGCTTTCTTCATTTCGACAAAATGGGGGTCAAGGAGGACCCTGAGGGGTGCGACCCTGAGGAAAGAGGTCGAAGTGTCTTGGTCAGAGCGGGCCCTCCAGAGTCTTATCAAGGATCTGAAACTGGAAGTTGGCATAGTGTCTCCTCGGACTCAATTTTCAGAGACCGCTCCAACTGAATCGATGAAAGCGATTGGGTTGCAGGTGATACAGGATCGGAATACAAGACGAGAAGTGAGAAACATATCGTCCGGACCCAAATCTACTCTCGCGCTCGCGGAACTCGCGATAGATCGAGTCACTTATCATATAGGGATGCATCGGGCTTCAATCTTTGAGGTAGAAGTGGAAGAGAAGGCGAGCAAGTCTTCCTCTGTAGTAAGAAATGTGACGAAGGCTCTGCTGCACGCATATCAGCCGGCCCTCCAGAAATGGTCGCACGGAAAGTTCGTAACGGGGCTGGCCATTCAGAGATTATTGGAGACGGAACCCGCTGACAGTCTGTTGGATGGCGACCGCCTATTGCCAGAAGCTTTCAACCGATTAGATCAGACGGCGCGATCGTGGAGAAGGTCTTGGGGTCGCATGCTATTCCGGACTTTGAGGTCCCAAAACTAAACTTCGTCTAAAGGGCGATCTTCTTGTTCTGATGGCTGAGAAAGCCTCATCCAGCAGGAAGCTTGCCCGACGACATCGGCTCAGTCAAAGGCGCAAGGCCTTCGAAGTTACTAACGTTAGCATTGGGATGGAGGCTCCTCACAGAGAATGGTTGAGTCGGCCCTCGTAACAAGCGCTGCGGAAATTCGAGGGCGATTACATCACTGGGTGGCCAAGATTCTTTCATCGAAATATTCACCTTTGCACCAAGCGGTATGACACGTGCCTGGCACGAGCCTAAATGGAGATTTGTCTGGGCAGGCGCGCCTATGACTAGCCCACTTCCTCTTTGATCATTCGTCCTAGGACTAAGCTTGCCTCCCTCTTTACGTCTGCTGATGCATCTACCACGACCAGACCCTGCGAGGGTTGACCGTATAGCACTAGGGAATTGCTAGGCGACTCCACGATGCATGGTAATGCGAGTAGATCTTCCTCGCCCTCGACGAGAATTAGAGCCTCGTCGTCTTTCATCGCTCGTTTGATCGTGTCCCAAGCTTCGAGCGTGATGACACCGGCTGGATTCTTTACGTGGTAGGTTTTCTTGACTTTGAGGTTGAATGCTGCTGTGGGTTTTCGCATCGAAATGTGATCCAATATTCTAAGATCGACCCTGATTCCAGCAACAAGGGTTTCTCGCGATACTACATCTCCAACGGCGGTGACCCTTCTAGGGTTAGTCTGGCTAATGATCGAGTTCAATTCTGACATTGTCCTTGCGGGACTTCCCAGAAGCAGTCTCCCGAACGGTTCCTTCAACCTCTGGAGATCTGCTTGGTTCGGTCGTAGCTGGATCATCTAATCTCCCCCCCGGGAGAGTCGACGTTAACGACTGCTGGGCCGATCCCGACAAGAATGTTTACGACCAATAGCTCGCGGTCCTTATCTGGATTGATATCTCTGTGAACCAGGCGAGGTGGGACATGAAAGAAGTCTCCGGGGCTTATGTCCGCGATTTGCCTTCCTTTCAAAGCGTACTCGAGTTGAAGCCTACCGGAGACAATGTACCCGAAGAGATGGTGCGTCCCGTGATGATGCCACCCGGAAACGACTCCGGGAGCGACTTGTGACTGAGAGACGATTGCGTTCTCAGATTCGAAAGCCTTTTTTCGAGTGATTCCTTCGGTTGAGTATCCAGCTCCGAGTTCGGAGCTACGTGCGATTTCGATGCCAGGCATGATTGCGCGGAGTAGCAGCCTGATACTAAGACCTAGCTTCATTGCGAGTCCACCCAATCTGGAAAAGTTTGGGATCGAGCTAGGGCAAATCATGATATTTACTCCTCACCCTAAGGAGTCGTTTACGAGTGATAACCGATGGCGCTGAGAAACGCTGATGTTGGTCAGGTGAAGCTAGCATACGTGGAGGCGGGCCTAGGCGAACCTGTCGTATTTGTTCATGGAATACCTACCGATTATCGCGCATGGAACGGCCAAATTGGGCCCTTCTCAAGCCGATATCACGTGATCGCTTACAGTAGACGTCTCGCCCAGCCAAATCAGAATACCTTGGACTATGAGAAGAGCACGATCGAAAACAATTCCGCAGATCTTGTTGGCTTGATCGAAGAACTCGGGATTTCTCCCGTTCATTTGGTGGGTCACTCCTATGGCGGGTTCGCCTCGGCTTTCTGCGCATCAACAAAGCCACAACTAATTCGAACCCTGACGCTAATCGAACCCGCGATATCAACGATCTTGTTGCGGAATCGGAAGAGCATCTCACAATCCTTGGGCCTTCTGTTTGCTCATCCGTCCATAGCGAGGTCAGCCGCACGATTTCAAAGAGGATCACTAGACCCGTCGCTCAAAGCGTTTCGTCGAGGAGATTTCGATAAGTCGCTCAGACTCAATCTTGACGGTATCATGAATAGGCATGGAGCATTCGAAAAGTTTCCTGAACCAGTGCGCACAATGGTAAAGGAGAATGAGAGAACTGTCGGAGAACCAACGGCCGAAGTCCCGGTGTTTGGCAGAGAAGAAGCGTCCAAGATATCAGCGTCAACACTTCTGATCCACGGAACCGAAAGTCCGGCAGTACTGCACGCTATTGTGGACCGTCTTGGAAAGGCGATTCCCAAAAGCGAAATCTCAACGATCCCCGGAGCCGCACACTTCCCACACTTCGAAAAACCCCAGGAATTCAACCAACTGGTGCTAGGTTTTCTCTCGAAGCACTCATCCAATTCATGAGAACCGAACCTTAGGGCGGCTCAGTTGGACGTTTACCTCGTCGATGGCACTTACGAGCTGTTTCGCCACTTCTACGCCATGCCTCCCCATTCGACCGGCAGGGGTGAGGAGGTCGCGGCGATCAGGGGAGTGTTGGGAAGTATTGCTGGGATGCTGGAATCGGGAGTTACGCACATCGGGATCGCGACCGACCATGTCATCGAGTCTTTCCGCAACGATCTCTGGCCAGGGTACAAGACCAGTGAGGGTGTCGATCCTCGCTTGCTTGCACAGTTCCCGTTGCTTGAAGAGGCGCTCGAAGCCATGGGGGTCGTGGTCTGGCCAATGGTCGAATTAGAGGCGGACGACGCTCTCGCGGCTGCGGCGTTGTCTCTTAGCAGAATCCCTGCAGTCTCGCGTGTCTACATCTGCACCCCCGACAAGGACTTGGCACAGTGCGTGAGAGACGATCGCGTAGTTCAGCTTGATCGTCGAGCGCGGCAAGTCCGTAATGAAGCTGGGGTCCGTGAAAAGTTCGGCGTTTCGCCAACATCCATTCCCGACTATCTCGCGCTTGTTGGCGACACTGCGGATGGATATCCCCGTCTCACAGGCTGGGGCGAAAGGTCCGCTGGAGCGGTTATCGGTTTCTACAGCCACCTGGAAGCTGTTCCTAGATCAGATCTGGACTGGAAGGTTACGGTTCGGAGAGCCGATCATCTTGCTGAGAGTCTCCAAGAGAACTTCAAGCTTGCGTTGTTATTCCGAGACCTCGCCACCCTGCGAACTAGAGAGCCCAGAATCCGTTCGGCGAACCAGCTTCGTTGGCGCGGACCCGGCTCCAGGTTTCCCGCCATATCCGAGCGACTGGACGATCCTCAACTAGTCAACCGGGTTGCTGACATTGCCGCTAAACGGCAAGCCAAGAATCGCAGTTCAAGCCGTCGACAGCAGGCCTAATGTAACTCGTCCGGACGCCACACATCTTTGTTTAAATGTCAAAAAGCAAATTGTTTTTCGACGTAGCTTCATCCCTCGACGGCTTTATCGCTCCTGAAGGGATGGAATTGGCTCACGCGAACGATCCAGAATTCAAACAGTGGATGAGCCAATGGACGAAGCTGCAGAACTGGGTCTTTCATCAACAGTTCTTTCGCAAAAACCTCAAGCTCGGCGACGGCGGTGAGACCGGCGGTGACAATCGAATGCTGGAAGAGACATTTAACCGCACGGGCGTGAGCATCATGGGAAAGCGAATGTTTGAAGGGGGGAGAACGATCCTGGCCGGAAGAAGCGCCCTTTCACACACCAGTCTTAGTCTTGACTCACCATGTTCGCTAGCCCTGGGAACGTCCAGGAGGCACCACGTTCTACTTCGTCAATGATGGAATAGAGGCTGCACTTGCAAAGGCACGAAAGGCCGCGGGGAACCGAGACATAAGAATCGCGGGAGGTGCAAATGTTATTCAACAATATCCTAACGCTGGATTCGTTGACGAGTTCACGATCCACTACTCACCAGTGTTTTTCGGTCATGGTTCACCACTATTCTCCGCAACCAGCTTGGACCTTAAGGTAAAGATCAAAGAAGCAGTTGCATCCAAAGAAGTCACACACGTCACATTCGTGGTAGAGAAGTAAAGCTCTTGTCCGTAGCAAAAGATGATACGCCGGCATGACTTGGGCCCGCGAGGAGTAGATCTTGTCGTCTTCGCATCGAAAGTCCCTTTACTCTTTGATTACAATCGTTGGTCTTGGCTACTTCGTAATACTTGCCACCACCCAATTCGTGGCTGACTGGATTGGCGGGACGATACCCTTCTTCGACTATTACCATGTACCCTTCATCATCCTCTTTCTCCTCTCCATCCTTCTGGTATGGACCAAGCCAAAAATCGGCTACTTGGTGAGCATAGTAGTCGGGCTCGTGGCTGTTGCAATCTTCACTCCATTCACCTTCGTCAAAGGACTCTCCAGCCCTGCCGACTTTGGACTCTTCATCTATGTGATGACGGTCTTCCCACTGATACTGGCCGCAGTATCCTATTCAGCGATGGGTCTACTGGAGATCCGAAAGCCTACACGGCCTAACTCCCTACGGTTTTACCTACTCCGACGCACAATTGCCGTTTTGGTCCTTGGATTCATAATAGGCGGATTCACAGTGGGCGCCTTGGCGGCTGGAACAGAAAACCAACTGCTATCGTCCGCCGGGACTTCCGCAGACATTACCATTCCCCGAGGAGCCGGAACACCAGGCAGTACTGGTTACCTCCCAGTGAATTTCAACACGACTTCCGGAAAGACAGTCACATGGGTGAACAAGGATACTACGCCCCACACTGTCACAAGCACAACTGGACTATTCGACTCGGGAATCATGAATCCCGGACAGACATACTCCCCCACGTTTTCCCAAACTGGAGTCTACAGTTACTACTCTACACTACACTCATGGATGAAGGGGAATGTCACAGTCAAGCCCTAATATGATGTAGAACGTTGGGGGTTTCCATATTCGGGTGCCTCGAGCACGGTCACAGGAGCCTGTAGGAGCCATGCGACTTACGCTATGACTCGGACGGTTCATTCTCAACTCTAGTAGTTTTCAATTTCGCGCTTGATGCGTGCGAGGAGTTCTACTGCGCTGTCTGCGTAGCTGCCGATCCACCTGTCATGAAGTTCTTTGATGGGGAGCGGGTTGATGTAGTTCCATCGCAGGCGCCCGTCACGCTTTACGATTATGAGGTCTGCTTTTTCGAGAACGCGGAGATGCTGCATGACGGTACAGCGGTCCAACTGCCTGAAGCGTTCGCACAGCTCTCCGGTGGTTCTCTCTCTGACTTTGAGCAGGTCGAGTATTTCGCGCCTCCGAGTGTCGCCTAATGCTTTGAAGATGAGATCGTACTTGTCTTCCATCGGAATGATTCTGACTCGAACTTGGGTTTTCGGCTGGCCGCTCAATGGCGACAACTGAGTGAGGGACAAAGTGTTATAAAGATATAACATATAGTCGAGCGTGGATTTGAAAGCGAGTCTGGACTTGAAATTCACCGTACAGACGAGGATCCAGAAACCTGTCAGCGAGGTATTCGACGCCGTCCACAACCCGAAGAAGCTCACGGGTTACTTCGCGACCGGTGGATCCGACGGACCACTTGATCAGGGAAAAACTGTGTTATGGAAATTCAATGACGTTGCAAACGAGGTCATAACGGTTCCAGTGAAGGTGCAGAAGGTTGTGCCGAACAGGCTGATTCAATTCTCCTGGGAAGCGAGCGAAGGCGCCTTCGACCCGAAAACTGGATCTGCACCGAGCGGCGGCGGATACGACACCGTCGTTGAGGTAACTTTCGAGCCTCTGAATGCAAACGAGACACTCGTAAAGATCATTGAGGGCAAGTGGCGGCCGACAGAGGCCGGTCTGCGAGGCTCATACGGTAACTGTCAAGGCTGGACCCACATGAGCATGTGCCTCAAAGCCTATCTGGAACACGGCATCAACCTCCGAAAAGGATCTGTTTGAAACAGATCTGAAACTACAGGCAGCCGGTTACGAAAGCAAGGCGCGATCTACCCTTTCGTAGCGGCGAGGGGTTCGTAGTCGAGCCGGACGACTCCGTTCTTGTACGCCTTACTCTTGACCAGCCTGAGGTTGAGGCGTTTTTCTCCGCGGAAGAATGGTTTGCCATTTCCGAGTAGCGTGGGATGTAGCCAGATATGGAACAGGTCAACGAGACCGGCTTCAGCCAGGTTCTGCACAAGTTTCGGGCTTCCGAACGTGACGATATCCTTCCCAGGATTTTCCTTGAGCTTGCGAATCTGTTGCAAGGCGTCGCCTCGAAGTAGGGTGGCGTTCGCGTACTCGCCCCATGGAGTCTCCCTGAGAGTGTTCGAAGCGACCAGCTTTGGTGTATTGTTCATTACGTCCGCGCCGGGAGATGTCTCTTCGGTCTGGTTTGGCCAGGCGCCTGCCATGATCTGGTAGGTCTGGCGGCCTAGGAGGAAGGTGCCTGCGCTGGCTTGTAGCTTGCTCATGTCAGCTCCCATGCCCTCGATGTCGAAATTATTGATGACCCAGTCCATCTCCTCTTTGGGACCAACAACGAGTCCGTCTAGCGATAGGAACATGGAGACGACAACTTTACTCATGCGTAACAGAATCCTCGCGAGAGCAGGATGTCCATCCACTAGTCCAGCTTATCTCTTTGTTTTCTGCTGCAAGAACTCTAAGATGACTTTGTTGGCGATGCTTGGCTTTTCGGATAACAAGAAATGCGTAGTCGCAGGAATGATGCATAACTGTGCGCCCTTGATCGATCTGAACAGTTCCAGGGTATGTTCTGGGATGATCGCGTCTCGATCTCCAACCATTGTCAACGTTGGCGCAGTGATCTTTCCGAGCTCTTCCTTCTTGATGTCGGGTTCTGTAAGCCAGCTTCTTTGTTTTCTCAAAGACGACTGGGAAGTGATCGGGACCGTCTTGAGTTGCGTCCTCGTAGCGTTTTACCACCTTTGGTTGATTCTTTCTGAAGGATTCGGCTGAGGCTGATCTAATCCAGTCCTGATCTTGGGGTGGCACGGAGTTGGCGTTGAAGAATCCCCCCACACAAATCAAGCGTCTGACTATGTCGGGGCGTGAAATTGAGGCGAGTAGAGCGGTAGCCGCCCCATCACTCCACCCCATGAGGTTGACAGGCCCCAGTCGGAGTTCCTCGATGAGGTCGACCGTGAACTAAGACATCATTTCGAAGCTCAACGGATCATTGGTGTCAGCTGTGTGTCCGTGTCCCGGCAGTTCGAAGGCGACAACCCTGAAGCGCTTCGATAGTTCTGGGGTCTGTGATGAGAAGTCTTCTACGGTCCCAAAGCCTCCGTGCAACAATAACAAAGGTTCGCCTTTACCGGTTGTCTGATAGAAGATCTGTGATCCTCTAATCGGGAGATACCCCTTAGTTGGTATGAACGGTTCCACTTAGAATTGTTACTCGTGTAGCGGAAACTTAAATTCATGTTTTCACTCATTATTCTAGGGTGATTCGAAATGGGCCGTGATGACACGTCACTATTCGGCTTGAACCGCGGCTCACTGACGGCCATCGGGGCAATCCTGATAATCATCAGCATAATCCTCTTCCTGGTAGCGGTGACGTCATTGATGGCGCCTACGTCAAACCCGTTTGACTTCGCAGCAAGGCAAGCTCAGATGAATTCATCGTTCGTCACGGCACTAATCGGAATGGTTCTCTTAGCAGTTGGATTCGGAGCGCTTAGACTTGGGATGATCAGACCAGTGACTACGTACGTGGCGTCTGAAGCGTCACCCGCGATTGAGCGTGTCTCAGAGGCCGCGGCCGAGGGTTTAAGGAAGGAATTTGGAACAAGTCCGCTTAGAGGCGAATCCGTTGTCAAAGTGAAATGCCGCAATTGTGGCTACCTTGAGAATGAGGATGCGATCTATTGCGGAAAATGCGGAAAGCCCCTATGATTCCCAATCCCCTCTATCAGTTGTAAGAGGCAAGATCGATTAACTTGCTGGCAAGACGATCGGGTCTTGAAGGTCGTCCTGAGCTTGTTGTGCGGCGCTTTCACAAGTCCTCTGGATGATGATGCATCGGGCTTCTTTCCAAAAGTTTAGTTGGCGTGTAAAATGGTGGGCCCGCCCGGAACCGCCACCACATGTGGACACTTTTTTCGGCCCAAGACCAAGATTCCCAGTCCAAAGGAGTGGAATTTTTCCGCGGCATCTACGCCAAAGCCGACTTACTCATCAAACCCCGGACCTGCTTGACGAAGCTTGACATCGCCAGGTAGGTCCTTTGCAGCTGTGGCATAGAACCGGAAAAGATGCTCTTCAATGACGCCTTTCGCGGAACCGCACCGGGTCATCTCAGGCCCGCAGGAGGGGGAAGCCAAACTGCTGGCAAGAACCCTAATCGACCACGCTGAGC
>WNGR01000737.1_pt1 | contig 36380 bp, 33 predicted proteins | sample 5407581 | NCBI WGS metagenome assembly WNGR01 (sample SAMN13153383, study PRJNA577476) | soil metagenome | isolation source: 80 cm soil or saprolite under Garry oak tree replicate 2 | place: USA:California | collected 2016-06-15 | reverse complement strand
CGCAGCACACCATGGAGCGCTTCCGCACCTGCTTCTACCGCCCGCTGCTGTCGTCCACCGCCAACTTCGAGCGCTGGCTGCGCACCGGCGCCAAGGACGCCGCCGCCCGGGCCACCGAGATCTACCAGAAGCAACTGGCGGAGTACGAGCCGCCACCCCTGGACGACGGTATCCGCGCCGAACTGGAAGACTTCGTAACCCGCCGCCGCACCGAACTAGGCGACTAGCCCGCCTGGCCGGTCTCGGGCGCGCGCCGCGCGTCCATGCGGCGGCAGGATCAATGATGGTGACGCTGTCCGCGTCCGCAGGCTCGGGGATAGGCCTGCCAGTTTGCTCAAGCAGCCGCCGTTCTCCGGCCACGTAGCATCGTGACCCATGGAGTGGCCGGTACCCACGCTTGCTGATGTGCTCGACGCCCGGCGGCGCATCTCGCCATACCTGCGCCCTACTCCGCTGTTCCCGTATCCGGCCATCGACCAGATGCTGGGCGCCAGCGTGTTCCTCAAGCACGAGAATCACCAGCCAGTCGGTGCCTTCAAGGTCAGGGGCGGCATCAACCTGATGTCACAGCTGGGTGCGGATGAGCGGGAACACGGCGTAATGGCGGCTTCCACCGGCAACCACGGCCAGTCGGTCGCTTATGCCGCCCGTCTCTTCGGCGTGCCGGCGGCGATCTGCGTCCCCGAGAAGGCGAACCCAGCCAAGGTCGCCTCGATGCGCAGCCTCGATGCCGAGGTCATCTTCCACGGGCGTGACTTCGACGAAGCACGCCACCACGCTGAGCAGCTCGCACGCTCACGGGGCTGCCGTTTTGTGGATTCCGGCAATGAGCCACTGCTGATCGTAGGCGTCGCCACGGAAACGCTGGAGATCCTCGAGGAGCAGCCGCGCACCGATGTGATCATCGTCCCGGTGGGGGGCGGCAGCGGCGCGGCCGGCGCCTGTATAGCGGCCAAGGCCATCAACCCGGAGATCACAGTGATCGGGGTGCAGTCGCAGGCTGCCCCTGCCGCGTTTCGGTCCTGGCGGGAACGGCGGCTGGTCGAGGACACGATGGAGACATTCGCCGAGGGGCTCGCGACGGGCACCGCGTTCGAGCTTCCGCAGCGAATCCTCTGGCAGTGGCTCGATGATTTCGTGCTCGTCAGCGACGACGAGATCCGTTCAGCCCAGGCGCTGCTGATCGACACGACCCGCAACCTGGTCGAGGCCGCTGGCGCAGCGTCCCTGGCGGCCGCCTTCCGTCTCCGCGACCAGATCCGCGGCAAGCGGGTCGCGCTGATTGTGAGCGGCGGCAACGCGAGCCGGGAACAGCTGCTGGATCTGCTGAGCCGGGAGAGAAGCACTCACTGATGACCGGCGGCCCCGGCCTATCACTGCTCGGTGACCACAAATCGGGATAACCCGGGCACCAAAGACCGCCAGAACGCGTGATAAATGAACGATCGCGGGGGGCCGGGGGCTGGCGGGCGTCCTAGCGGTTGCGCTGGAGTGACCCATGAGATTAAAAGTTACATGTGACGCATATCGCCCTGACCGTTCCCGGCGGCGCGCTTCGTGATCAAGGATTTGGTGGTGCTCCCGCACCACCAAATCCTTGATCACGAAGCGCCTTGATGCTCATCAAAGGCCAGGGGTGGGGCTGAGTGGAAGAACGGGCATGACGTACGGACTGCTGGCCGCGCTGGGCTGGGGGGTTTCCACACTGGCTGCGGCCATGGCCGCACGCCGGATCGGCTCCTTCCTCACCGTGGTTGCCGGTGAAGTCACCGCCCTGGCCGGCTACGCACTCGTGTTCGTGCTGGGTCACTTCACGCTGCGCGGTGCCGGGAGCGCGGCGTGGCTGCTGCTCCCGGCCGGTGTCATCGGCCTGGTCGGGTATCTCGCTCTCTATCGGGGGCTGGAGTCCGGGCACGTCGGCCTGGTCAGCGCCATCTCCGCGTGTTACGGCGGCGTCACGGTGCTGCTTTCGGTGCTCCTGCTCGGCGAGCACTTCTCCGCCCTGGCCGTGTTCGGGATCGCCGCCACGCTGGCCGGGGTCGTGCTCGCGGTCGCGCCCGGCCCCGCGCCCGGCCCCGTTCCCGCTCCCGGCCCCGTTCCCGCTCCCGGCCCCGTTCCCGGCCTGGCTCCCGCTCCCGGCCTGGTTCCAGCGCCCGCGCCACAGCCCAGCCCCACGGGCCCACCCGGGCACGCAACCGGACCCGGGCCCAGAACGGCCCCCGCCACGGGCGCGGTGTTCGGTATCGTCGCCGCGCTCTGTTACGGGGTCGGCGGCTTCCTTATCGGCCGGTACACCCGCCAGCTTGGCTGGCTCGTGCCGGTGGTCGTCGCCCGCGTCGGGGCCATGGCCCTGCTCCTGGCGCTGCTCGCCACACCGTTCCGGCGCCCAGCCAGCGCCCGGCTGGCCCAGGGCCTGGCGTGGGCAGCCGCTGCCGGGCTCACCGACGCGGTCGGACTTACCTGCTTCGCCCGCGGCGGCCAGGTCGGCCTGGTGTCGATCACCGCCGCGGTCTCCAGCGCTTACCCGGTTATCCCGCTGATCGGCGGGCTGCTGCTGTTCCGCGAGCGGTTGCTGAGGCGCCAGGTCGGCGGCACCGCCCTGATCCTGGCCGGGCTGGTCCTGCTGGGCATGGGATCCTGAAACGAAGGAGGCGTGATGGCGGGCAACGCGGACCTGATCCTCACCGGTGGCGCGGTCTACACGGTGGACGCCGCCCGGTCCTGGGCGCAGGCGGTGGCCGTCACGGACGGCACGATCACCGCCGTGGGTACGGACAAAGAGGTCCGTGAACACGCCGGCCCCGGCACCGAGGTCATCGACCTGAACGGCCGCATGCTGCTGCCCGGCTTCCAGGACGCCCACGTGCACGCCGCGAGCGGCGGGCTGGAGCGCACCCAGTGCGACCTGTCGCAGGCCCACGGCCGTGAGGACTACCTGGCGATCATCCGCGAGTACGCAGACCAGCATCCCCACACGGAATGGATCACTGGCAGCGGCTGGTCGATGGACGTCTTTCCCGGCGGCGTCCCCGGCAAGGAGGACCTCGACCGCCTGGTCCCCGACCGCCCGGTGTTCCTGGCCAACCGCGACCACCACGGCGCCTGGGTCAACTCGGCGGCGCTTGCCCTGGCCGGTGTGGACGCCACCACCCCGGACCCCGCGGACGGCCGGATCGAGCGCGGCCCGGGCGGCGAGCCGTCCGGCACCCTCCACGAGGGCGCCATGAACCTGGTGCAGCGCGCCGTGCCCACCCCCGGCCTCGACGAGCAGGTCGCCGGCATCACCGAAGGCCAGCGCTACCTGCACTCCCTCGGCATCACCGGCTGGCAGGAGGCGATCGTTGGCGAGTACGCGGTGGTTCCCGACTGCTTCGAGGCGTACCTGGAAGCGGACCGCCGCGGCCTGCTCACCGCGCAGGTCACCGGCGCGCTCTGGTGGCAGCGCGGCACCGGTATTTCCCAGCTTGAAAATCTCGCCAAACGGCGGCTGCGCACCACCCAAGGCAACTTCCGCGCGACAAGCGTCAAAATAATGCAGGACGGGGTGTGCGAGAACTTCTCCGCCGCGATGCTCACCCCTTACCTGGATGGCCACGGCCACACCACCGCGGGCAACGGCACCAGCTTCTTCGATGCCGGGGAACTGAAAGAAGCGGTCACGGCCATCGACGCCGAGGGATTCCAGGTGCACTTCCACGCCATCGGGGACCGGGCGGTGCGGGAGGCGCTGGACGCGGTGGCCGCCGCGCGGGCCGCCAACGGGCCCGGGCGGGGACGGCACCACATCGCTCACCTGCAGGTCATCCACCCCGGCGACCTGCCCAGGTTCCGTGTTCTGTCGGTGACGGCCAACTGCCAGCCACTCTGGGCGTGCAACGAGCCGCAGATGACCGACCTCACGCTGCCGTTCCTCGGCCCGGAACGGTCCGGCTGGCAGTACCCGTTCGGCAGCCTCGCGCGCTCCGGCGCGCAACTGTGCTTCGGCAGCGACTGGCCCGTCTCCAGCCCGGACCCGTTGTGGGAGATCCACACCGCGGTGAACCGGACCGCGCCGCCCGGCTACCCCTACGGGGGCCCCGCCGCCAACGACCCGTTCCTGCCCGCCGAACGTCTCGACCTGCCCACCGCCATCGCCGCTGTCACCATGGGTTCGGCGTATGTCAACCACGCCGAGCACCAGACCGGCTCGATCGAGCCCGGCAAGCGCGCGGATCTCGTCATGCTCGACCGGAACCTGTTCGGCCAGCCCGTGAGTGAGATCGCGCTGGCACGGGCGGACATGACCATCGTGGCCGGGAAGGTTGTGCACGGCGGGGGAGTGGCCTGACGTCATCCGGGGAGGACGTGCATATGCACCTGATCGTCTACGGAGACTTCAACTGTCCTTACTCCTACCTTGCGAGCCAGCGAGCGGACACCCTCGCCCGGCTGGGTGACGCTGAGGTTGAGTGGCGTGCGGTCGAGCACGACCCGGGCCTTCCGCTCAACGGCTTGCCGAGCAACGGCGACCAGGAAGGATGGGACCGGGAACTGGCCGAGGTAGCGGCGCTGGCCCGGCCGGATGAGCGACCACCGACGGCCGCGCCCAAGCTGATCAGCAACACAGCGGCGGCGGTCGCCGCGTACGCGGAAGCTGTCACCGACGGCGTCCAGGACCAGCTCCGCCGGCGCCTGTTCTCCGAAATCTGGGAACGCCAGCGCCATCTGAGCAGCCCATACGAGGTGCGCAAGCTGGTGGCGGAGCTGATGTACCCGGCCACCCCCCTCCGCGAAAGGCTGACCACACCGGACATGCCCACCCGTGCCCACCGGAGCCGCGATCTGCGCCGACTGCCGCGCCTCTCCGGCGCCACGATCGCCATCGATGGCGGCCCGCTGACCAACGTGGGCTACCAGCGCATCAAGGACTGGCGGCGGGAGTGGCAGGCAGGGGCGGGCCAAACAGTTCCCGCCCTCTCGCTCGACAACGGCGACATGATCCCCGGCGTAGCCGTCCTGATTCGCCTGGGTGAGCTAGCCGAAGCAGCCCCGCAGCCCGCCGGACAGCCAGCGGGTACGCACAGCTGACCTTGCCCCGGTCGGCCTACCCCTGGAATCCCTTGCCCGCTACGGCATTGCGGAATCGGGTGACGCTGTCGCTGGCGAGTAACCATGGGTCTCCGCCGTTCCTGCCCCGGGCAACGAACACCCACGCGAGATCCCATAGTTCGACGCTGATCGCCTGCGCAGGTCAGACCAGGGTTAGATACCTTGACTCTGTGCCCCGTCCGCGACTGCCGCCGTATCTGCGTGTCTCAGACGACATGCGCAGAAAGATCACTGATGGCGAGTGGCTGCCCGGTGAACAGATTCCGAGCCTCGATCGGCTTGCATCGAACCATGACGTAGCACGCGCCACGGCTCAGCGCGCAGTACGGGTGCTTATTGAAGAGGGCCTGATTGAGACGCGGCCGCGCTGGGGGGCATTCGTAGCCGAGCGTCGCTTATGTCGCGCTCCGTGAGCCGTGCTGTACCGCCGGGGTGAACCGCGCTGCCGCTGGTCGGTCAGCCTGCCAGCAGCACGCCGAGGAACAGGGCAGCGAGCGCGCTGATACCGGTCATTGCACCAAACACAGCGATGCCAGCCGTGCTGCGGGAACGGGCGTGCAGCCACGCGGTGAGCCCGGAGATGAGTACCATTATCAGCTTTACGTCGAGGGTGGTCTGGTAGGTTCCGGTGATTTGCGACCGCACGGCGATGACGTTCCAGACGCCCGTGATCACCAGGACGGCGAACGCGGGCCAGGCGACCAGGTTGAAGCGGCGGGCGGCCGTGCGCGGGATCTCGGCGCCCAGCCGGCGCAGCACCGGGACCAGCGCCGCCAGCGTGATCTGCCCGCCAACCCAGATCGTGGCGGCGAGCACATGCAGGAAAAGCCGAACTGTATCCCAGCTAACAGCGAGCATCCCGTCCCTCGTTTCGGTGCGGTCCGTGATTGCTGTCGCCCGGGTGAGCCGATTACTGAGTGTCCTGCAAGGCAGATGACTCCGCGCGCAGGTGGGCGGCGGCCTGCGTCATGGCCAGGAGCTTGGCGTAGGCGATGTCGCGTGGGAGGTACTTCATGCCGCAGTCGGGGGCGAGGACGAGGCGGTCGGCGGGGACGTGGGGGAGGGCGCGGCGGACTCTGGCGGCGACGTCTTCGGCGGATTCGACGGTGTGGTCGCCGAGGTTGAGGACACCCAGGATGGTGGTCTTGCCGGCCAGGGCGGCGAGGACCGAGCAGTCGAGGTTGGACTGGGCGGTTTCGATGGAGATCTGGTCGCAGGTAGCGGCGGCGAGTTCAGGGAGGAACGAGTAGCCGGACGGGCGGTCGTGGATGATCGCGGCGTAGCCGAAGCACAGGTGCACCGCCGTCGTGCCGGTGACTCCTTCCAGAGCGCGGTTGATGGCGGCCACGCCGTAGCGGCGGGCCTCCTCGGGGCGGGCCTGCAGGTAGGGCTCGTCAAGCTGGACGATGTCCGCGCCGGCGGCGAACAGGTCCCTGACCTCTTCATTCACCGCTGCGGCGTAGCCAAGAGCGAGATCCTCGGTGCTGGGGTAGTAGTCGTTCTGCGCCTGCTGGGCCATGGTGAACGGGCCAGGCACGGTCATCTTTATCGTCTTGGTGGTGTTCGCGCGCAGGAACGCGACATCGCCCATCTCGACCGGGTGGCGCCGACGGATCGGGCCGGTGACGCGGGGCACCGGGTTGGGGTGCCCGCTGCGGTCCAGGGCTGTGCCGGGGTTGTCGATGTCGACGCCATCCAGGGCGGTGGCGAAGCGGTTGGAGTAGCTTTCCCGGCACATCTCGCCGTCGGTCAGGATGTCCAGGCCGGCTTGTTCTTGCGCCCGGATGGCGAGCAGCGTTGCGTCCCGTTGCGCTTCCGCCAGGTAGTCCGGGTCTACCCGCCACAACTCGCGGGCGCGGACCCGTGGCGGGAAGCGGCCCCGCAGGCGCTCACGGTCGATCAGCCAGTTCGGCTGTGGGTAGCTGCCGACAAGCGACGTTGGGAAGAGCATGCCTGGCCTCCACTGGGGCTCCGGGCTTCATGCCCCGCGAAACAGTATCGCGTCGCCTGCCCGCCGCCGGAAGGGACGGAACGACCGGGCTCAGGCGATCTTGGTGGTGACGCGGCGGTGGGTCACGCTCAGCGGGCCAAGGCCCGAAAGGGCCGTGGTGACCTCGTCGGCGAGGCCGGGGCGGGCGATGGTGGACTCGGCCAGGCCGATCGCGGCCACCCCGGCCAGCCAGGACGCCATGATGTCGCCCGGTTCGGCGATCACGTAGGCCCGGGCGCGGCAGGCGCGGGCCATCGCTGACAGCCGCCGCGTGTCGGCATGGTCCTCGGCACCAAGCACCAGCACCAGGTCGGCGGCGGTGGCGACCACCCGCACCGTTTCGGCGCGATCGGAGGCCGCATAACAGAAACGGTCCGGATCCGGGCCGCGCAACGCGGGGAAGCGGGAACGCAGGGCGGCGCTCACGGTCGCCGTTTCCTCCACCGGGATACCGGGTTCCAGCACGTAGGACACCCGCCGGGGGTCGGCCGCCCCGACCCGGCTCGCGTCGGCCGGGGCACCGACCACGACCGTCTGCCCCGGGGCCTGGCCGACGATCCCGGGCGCCACCGCATGATCCGGTGAGCCGATCACCACCACGTGGTCGCCTCGTTCGGCGAACTGCCGGGTCTCCTCGTGCACGCCGCGCACGAGCGGGCAGGTGGCGTCGATGATCTCCAGCCCGCGCTGGGCTGCTTCTGCCAGCACCGATGGGGCGGTGCCGTGGGCGGGGATGAGGAGGGCACCGCCGTTTGGCGGGTCGGGGAGGGAGGTGGTGAAGACCGCGCCTGCTTCGGCAAGCTCAGCCCGCGCCTGCGGGGTGCCTGCCAGGTGGCCGTAGACGAAGACCGGGCCGTCGGTGTGCGCGACGGCCTTGCGCGCCTGCTCCATCGCGCGGCGCGCACCGTCGCACCACGGGCTCAACGCGCCGAGCAGCCGCCGGGTGCCGACCACCGCCGACCATTCATCCACCGCGGCGCGCGCGGCGGCAGCCGAGACCGCATCCACCCTGTTCGCGGCCGCGCCGATGCCGGTCGCTTCGCCGTTGCGCTGGAGTGCGGTCGTCACGAAAAGCACCGCGCCGTCGTCTTCCTGCGACGTTTCCGCGCAGTGGGGAACCGGTGCGTACCTGACCGGGATGCCGCGCCGCTGGAGGACGCCACCGATCAGCGGGGCTGCCGGGCAGGGCAGCAGGCCACGGGCGGGATCGCCGATCTCGGTCGCGACCAGCACCTCGCCGGAGGCGACGGTGGTTCCCGGCGCCTGGCACTCCCGCGCGATGGATCGGCCCATGGCCACACTCCCGAAGTTGCCCAGCCCGCTCCCGGGAAGCTTGCCATGGCGGCCCCCGCCGCCAGGCGAGCAGGCCAGTCCCCCTGTCCAGCCGAAATGCAGTCTAGTGAGCGCGGCGGGCCAGCGATCGGGCGGGGCGGGAATCGGGAGGCCGCGCCCAGGTAACGATGTCGCGGTGATTCGCTCGCGCCGTGCGGTCGGCTCCAGCACGGCCTGACCCGGCGGTGCTGCTCAGGTGTCGGGGGAGTCGGTGCGGCCTTGCTGTTCAGCGAGGAAGCGCTCGAACTGGGCGCCGAGTTCGTCGGCGGTCGGCATGTCGGAGACCTGGTCGGCCAGCAGGCCCTCCCGGGCGGAGGCGTCGGCGAACGCGTCGTACTGCCGTTCCAGCGCCTGTACCAGTTCGCTGATCTCCTCCGAGGCTTCCACCTGGCGGGCGATCTCCTCGTCGGTGCGCTGGGCCGCGTCCCGCAGCGCCTGGTCGGGCAGGGACAGGCCGGTGGCCCGGGCCACGTGGTCCAGCAGGGCGACCGCCGCTGCCGGGTAGGCCGCCTGTGAGAGGTAGTGCGGAACATGAACGGCAAAACCGGCTGCCGACCGGTTCTCCGCACCAAGCCGGAACTCCAGCAGGGAGGACACGCTGCCCGGCACCTGCAGCCGGTCCACGATCGGTTTGGAGCCCGTGACCAGCTCCTGCTTGGTCGCATGGGCTGTCACCCCGAGCGGGCGGGTGTGCGGGATGCCCATCGGGATGCCATGGAAACCGACCACGAGTTCCGCGCCAAGCCTTGTTGTCACCGACTGGACGGCGGTGGTGAACCGCTCCCATTCATGGTCCGGCTCGGGCCCGATGAGCATCAGGAAGGCCGTCCCCGCGCTGTCACGCGCCAGGTGAATGGCCAGCTCGGGGGCTTCGTACTCTTCCCAGTGGTCCTTGTCGAAGGTCATCGGCGGGCGGCGGGAGCGGTAGTCGATCAGCCGGTCCACGTCGAATGTCACCACGGCCTCGTGCTCCAGGCTGCCCAGCAGGTGGGCGGTGAGCAGCCGGCCAGCCGACCCCGCGTCGATGAAGCCGTCCAGGTAGTGCAGCAGGACGGCGCCATCCAGTTCCGGCGCGCTGGGGTCAACCTGGTAGAGGTCCCCCGCATCCCGCACCATGATCACAGCCTCCTACGTCGTCGGCCTCTTCTGCCGCTACAACCAGCGAGCGGGGGTTGTGCATCCCGCGGGCCGGGTTCCGTGGCCAAACGTACCCGCGGCGTGCGTGTTGTGCGACTCGCGCCTGCGGGGTTGTGCGACTCGCGCCCGGCGGGGTTGCCCGACGGGGTGGGTGCGAGGCTTGGCGCGGCAGCGTGACTACCGGGCCAAACAGGTTCAATCGCCGCTGGCGGGCGCCGAGGCAGCCGCGTTCCGGCCGCGCTGGTGTTCACGCCAGCGCGCCAGCAGCACGGGGACCTCCTTCTGCATAAACGCGAAATAGTCGATGGTCTCGGCCATCCGCCGCCCGGCGGGCGTCTGCTCGCCCAGCACCTCGATTCCCTCCGACGCCGTGCTGACCCACCTCCTGAGCACCTGATCCTGATGCACCGCCGACGCGTACCAGACATCGTTCATCACGCGGTAACGGTCCCGCCGGGAGCCGGGCTCCCGTTCCCTGGTGACCAGCCCAAGCTGGATGAGGTAACGGACCGCACCGGAGATCGCGGCCGGGCTCGCACGCAGGATCTCCGCCAGGCCGGCGGCGCTGAGCTGGCCTGAGTCGGTGGCCAGCAAGGCGGCGAACACCCGCGCCGCCATCGGTGCGAAACCAGCCTCGACCAGCACGGCGCCGAACCGCTCGATGAACCGGCGGACCGCTTCGCTGTCTCGCTGTTCGCTTGGTGAGTCCGTCACCGCCTCCTTGCTCCCCGCCTGCGGCTCACGTGAGTGGCACCGGCCCCGCGCGGGCATCGCCCTTGGGAGGGCACGGCGTGGGCCGCGGTCACGCCGCCAGGGTCATAGGTGGCTGAACGTTATGAAGTTTCATAATCTTCTGAATTGAGTGTAGTCTGCTTCCCATGACTTCGGCAATAGAGGTGTCCGGGCTGCGCAAGAGCTACGGCCGGACACGCGCCCTCGATGGACTTGACCTGGCCGTCGCGCCCGGAGAGGTCCATGGGTTCCTGGGGCCAAACGGGGCAGGCAAGACCACCACGCTGCGCATCCTGCTCGGGCTGCTGCGCGCCGACGCGGGGACCGCCCTGCTGCTCGGCCATGACCCGTGGCGCGATGCCACCACGCTGCATCGCCGGCTCGCCTACGTTCCCGGCGACGTCACGCTCTGGCCCAACCTGACCGGCGGGGAGGTCATCGACCTGCTCGGCAGGCTCCGCGGCGAGCTCGACTCCAAGCGGCGGGACCAGTTGCTTGAGCGCTTCGAGCTGAACCCGCGGACCAAGAGCCGCGCCTACTCCAAGGGCAACCGGCAGAAAGTCGCGCTGATCGCGGCGCTCGCGTCCGGTGCTGAGCTGCTTCTTCTCGACGAGCCCACCTCCGGCCTTGACCCGCTCATGGAGGCCGAGTTCCGCGATTTCATTAAGGAACTTCGGCATAACGGAACGACGGTCCTGCTCTCCAGCCACATCCTCAGCGAGGTGGAGGCGATCTGTGACCGGGTGACCATCATCCGGGCTGGCCGGACCGTGGACAGCGGCGCACTTGCCGACTTGCGCCACCTGACCCTGACGTCGCTGGACGCCGAACTGGCGAAGCCGTCCCCGGCAGTGCTTGCCGGGCTGGCCGGGGTTCACGACCTCACCGTCGACGGCACCAGGCTGCGCTGCCAGGTGGACAGTGCGGCGCTTGACGAAGTTTTGCGGCAGCTCAGCGGGGTCGGGGTGCGCAGCCTCGTGAGCCGGCCACCCACGCTGGAGGAGCTGTTCATGCGGCACTACGAGACGCCTGCCGGGGCGGCGGGCGCAGATGACGCTGACGTGCTTTCCGGCGCCGGTTCGGGTGCTGGCGACATCCCCGGCACGGAGGCGGGCGCGGCCGGGGGCGCTGGCGAGGCACGGCGATGACTGGCTTCGCCGGGTCCGGCATTCTCACCCGGCTCGCCCTCCGGCGCGACCGGATCATGCTCGCATCGTGGGTCTACGGACTCACCGCGGTTTCCTACGCGAGTGTGGCCGCAACCAAGAAGCTCTATCCCACCGTTGCGTCCAGGATGACGCTCGCGGCGGGGGCCGGGGCGAACGAGGTCACCCGCGCGCTCTACGGCCAGGCCAGCGACCTGCACACGCTCGGCGGGCTGGCCACCTACAAGCTGCAGTCGTACGGCCCGGTGCTCGCCGCGGTGATGAGCATCATCATCGTCACCCGGCACACGCGCGGCGATGAAGACGCCGGGCGGCTGGAACTTGTGGGCGCGGGCGTTGTCGGCAGGTCGGCCTCACTCAACGCGGCGCTGCTAACCGCGTTCCTCGCCAACCTGGCGCTTGCCCTGCTGGTGGCGGTTGGCCTGGCGTTCGCAGGTCTGGCCGGCACCAGCTCACTGGCGTTCGGGCTGGGAGTCGCCGTGACTGGGTGCGTGTTCGCGGCGCTCACGGGGGTGGTCGCCCAGCTCGCGGGCAATGCCCGCACGGTGACCGGAACCGTGGCCGCCGTGCTTGGCCTGATGTACGTGCTGCGGGCAGCTGGCGACACGGCGGCGCATGGCAGCTGGCTGACGGGCCTTTCCTGGGTGTCGCCGATCGGCTGGTCAGAGCAACTCCGGCCGTTCGGGCCGCGCCACTGGTGGGTTCTCGCGATCGCGCCGCTGGTCACGATCGCCCTGGGGGCCGCGGCATACGTACTGGCCGCGCGGCGTGACCTGGGGGCCGGTCTGCTGCCGACCCGGCCTGGCCCGGCGGCGGCCGCCGGGTTGCGCGGTCCGCTTGGCCTGGCGTGGCGGCTCCAGCGTGGCACCCTGCTTGGATGGGTGGGCACATTCGCCGTGTACAGCCTGATCATCGGGGCACTTGCGGTAGGGATCGCAGACCTGGCCGGCAACAACACCGCCGCGCGGGACATGTTCTACCGCCTGGGAGGCCACGCTGGCCTGACCGACTCCTACCTGGCTGCCACGATCGGCATTCTGGGGCTGCTCGCGTCGGTGTACGCCGTTCAGGCCGCGCTGCGGCCCCGGTGGGAAGAGAACGGGCAGCGGGCTGAACCGGTGCTTGCCGCGGCCGTCGGGCGCGCTCGGTGGGCGCTGAGCCACCTCACGTTCGCGTTCTTGGGCCCTGTAGTGCTGCTCATCGTCGCTGGGCTGGGTGAAGGGCTCGCGGACGGGCTCCGCTCGGGTGACGCGGGAACGGAGGTGCCGCGGCTTCTCGGTGGCGCGCTGGCCCAGGTTCCAGCCGTCTGGGTGCTGGCAGGTATCGCGGTAGCACTGTTTGGGCTGGCGCCGCGGCTCGCCGCGGTGACCTGGGCGGCCCTGGTGGCGTTTCTTGCGCTGACAGAACTCGGGTCCGTCCTGGGGCTGAGCCAATGGGCCATAGATCTGTCCCCGTTCACGCATGTGCCGAAGCTTCCGGGCGGCGTGTTCACCGCAACACCGCTCATCTGGCTGACAGCCGTCGCGGTGATCCTGACGGGGCTTGGGCTCGCAGGTCTGCAGCGCCGCGACATGGGGTAGCGCCAGTGGCCGGATAGCCCGGCGCGGCCAGGACCCAGTAGCCGGACAGCCCAGCGCGGCCAGGACAGGGATCGCCCGGTCCTGGCCGCGCCCGCTGGCTTGAGCGGATTGGGATAGTCAGTAGCCGTAACCGCCGCCGCCACCACCACCGGTGCTACCGGTGTGCATGGCGAAGTAGGCCCAGTAGCCGATCGCGAGCAGCAGCGTGATGACGCCGATGACAGTACCCGCGATCGCTAGCCCACGACCGCGTTCGCCGGTCACGGCGATCCGGCGGCGGGCCGCGACCCCGAGCACGATGCCGGCCAGCGAGCCCAGACCACCCAGGGTGAGGATGGCCAGGACAAGCGACCAGATCGCCATCTTGTTGGTGCGCTCAGTCGCCGGGGGTGCGTAATTCTGCCCTGCCCCTGTTGATGGCTGAGTCTGAGACATGGGATTCTCCCCCATCATTCGTCGTGCCCTATGGCTTTGCCGTCTCTCGTTTGTTCGCCCTACCCCACGCTTCCCTCCCTATGCGAACCCATCTCGCGAAACGATCGTTGGCTGTTTCGAAGCATCTTCGCTAACTGGGGTAACGTAGGCAGGAATAGTGCGGTTCAACTCATTGATGCAGCCCCACGGTTTCATTACTGAACTGGCGCTGTCACAGAGAACTATCCGATTCTTTTGAACCACATCCGCGCGCAATCCGTTCAACCCTTTGGATGCGCCGCCGGGTGGCCCTGGATGGCACGCGCCGCACGGATGATGGTTGGCACGCACCGAGTGGCCTCGAGGCCGGGCTGCCCGGGGTGGATGCGCTGCCTGGCCGTGCCCCGTCAGAACGGTGGCACCAGGGCGAAGTAACGTACAACCAGGTGTCACCGCGCAGGTCGAGTACCTCGGGCGCGGCCCGCTGCCACAGGAACAGCATCAGGTCCGATGCCGTCCCCGCCAGGGTAAGGTCGCACGGCCCCGCGGGGTCCGCGAGGGTGACATGCTCACCGTTGAACCCGACCGCCCATGTGCCAGCCCCGTCGGTGCTGACGAACCGGAACCGCTCGCCCTGCCCAGCCGCCGACCAGGTCCACACGGGATCACCTGGTGCTGCCGCGCGGAACTGGGCTTCCAGCGCGGACGCACCGGCGGCAATCCAGTCTGGGAGGCTGGCTGGCACCGGTGCTCCGGCCGGGGCTGCCTGGCCCGTGGCTGCCGCCCGGCGTGCGGCGGCCAGGAAGGCCTGGGCTTCGCGGCGGAAATGCGCGGTGTAGTCCGTGGGTCCATCGTGCAGGGTCACTGCTGGCAGTTCATCCCAATTTCGTGCCCAGGCCCGGCACCGCTGGCTCCTCGCCCATGCCTAGCCCGGATGGATCTTCTTGTGCTCGCTGAGCATCGCCACGAACGAGACGATGCGCTTGGCCCGGGTTTCCGGCCGCTTGGCGTCCGCAAGCCGATACAGGATCGCATAACGATTGGCACTGTCCAGTGTGGCGAAGAACGCTCGCGCCTGATCGTTGCCGGCCAGGGCACGGGCCAGGTCGTCGGGGACAGAGATCCTGGATTGCGGCGCATAGGCGGTGTCCCACCGGCCGTCCGCCTTCGCCCGCTCGACCTCACGGAGCCCGGCGGGCTTCATCCGGCCCGCCTCGATCAGGGCAGCTGCCTTCTCCGTGTTGACCTTGGACCACTTGCTCCGCGGGCCGCGTGGCGTGAACCGCTGTAGCCAGTGGTCGTCGTCGAGCCGGCCCTTCTGGCCATCTATCCAGCCGTGGCACAGAGCCACATCGAGGGCGTCGGCGTAGGAGACGGTTTGAGCGTGCGTGCTCTTCTTGGCGATCATGAGCCAGACGCCAGGTGAGTCGGTGCGGTGCGTGCTCAGCCAGGTCTCCCAGTCCTGCGCGGACTCGAATGACATCACCGGCAGCGAGTCTCGGGGCATGCGTGCAGTCAACCACGGCGTTGCCGGGCCGGGGCATGTGCCCGGCGGGACATGATTCCCCGCCCGTGTGAGGCCGGTTCCCCGGCCCGCGGTGAGGCCGGTTCGCGCCCGCGTGAGGCCGGTTCGCGCCCGCGTGAGGCCCGGTTCCCGCCCGGCGTGAGGCGGAAATGGGGGAGGTGCGACGTTAGTTGTACTTTCACAAGTGTTGGTTGTGAGCCGACTACCCGAGGAGCGCAGTGCCAGACCTCAGCCGCCGAAGGCGACTGCTCGTCCTTGCTGTCTGCTGCTTGAGCCTGTTCATCGTGGGTGTCGACATCACGATCGTGAATGTTGCGCTCCCGTCCATTCAGCACGACCTGCACGCGCCTGTTTCGGGCCTGCAGTGGACGATGGACGCCTACACGCTGGTACTCGCGAGTTTCCTGATGCTGGCTGGATCTACCGGAGACAGGCTCGGCCGGCGCGCTACGTTCCAGGTTGGGCTCGCCACCTTCACAATCGGCTCCCTGCTGTGCAGCCTGGCTCCCAGTCTCGGCTGGCTGGTCGCGTTCCGCGCGCTGCAGGCTGTTGGCGGGTCGATGCTCAACCCGGTGGCCATGTCCATCATTGCGAACACCTTCACCGACCCGCGTGAGCGTGCCCGCGCCATCGGCGTGTGGGGCAGTGTCTTCGGAATCAGCCTGGCGCTGGGCCCCGTTCTGGGTGGTGCGCTCGTCGGCAGCGTGGGCTGGCGGAGCGTCTTCTGGGTCAACATCCCGGTTGGGGTCGCAGCCATCGTGCTGACGGCGGTTGTAATCCCGGAGTCACGGGCGGCTGACTGGCGGCGTCCTGACCCGGTGGGTCAGGCGCTCATGGTCGTCATGCTCGCAGCGCTCACCTACGCGATCATTGAAGGGCCGCGGGCGGGCTGGGGCTCAGCGATCATCCTCGGCTCCTTCTCACTGGCGGTGCTCGCGGCGGCGGGACTCGCCGTGTATGAACCACGCCGCGAGGATCCTCTGCTGGACCTCCGCTTCTTCCGCAGCGTTCCCTTCTCAGGAGCCACTCTGATCGCGATCACCGCGTTCGCAGGGCTGGGTGGATTCCTCTTGCTCAACACCCTGTACTTGCAGGATGTGCGTGGGCTTTCTGCGCTGCATGCCGGGTTGTACACGCTGCCGATGGCGGCCATGACCGTGCTTCTCGCACCGCTGTCGGGACGGATCACCGGCCAGCGAGGCCCAAGACTGCCGCTGCTGCTTGCGGGCGTCATGATGACCGCAGGCGCGGTGCTGCTGGTTGGCCTCGCCGCCAGCACCTCCGTGGCCTGGCTGATGGTTGCGTATGTGATATTCGGAATCGGCTGGGGTCTGGTCAACGTCCCTATCACCAACACCGCCGTGTCCGGGATGCCGCGGGCCCAGGCGGGGGTGGCCGCGGCGGTAGCGTCCACCAGCCGTCAGATCGGCTCGTCGCTTGGGGTCGCGGTGGCCGGCTCGGTGGTGACGTCGGCCCTGCATGGCCCGTTGCGGACGGGCTTCGCCTCGGCCAGCCACCTTGGCTGGTGGATCATAGCGGGGTGCGGCGTGGGGGTGCTGCTGATCGGCATCGCCACGACCGGCCCCCGGGCGCGGGCAAGCGCCGCCCGCACCGCGGACCGCCTCATGACCGACGCCGTTGCCGCGTCCTGATCTGTCGCGGCTGTGCCGCCCGGCGGGGTTGCCGTGTCCGCCCCGCTCGCTTGCTCGTCAGCCGCTGGCTGGCGGCGCCATGCTGATCAGCGAGAAGGCGGCGCCCTGATCGTCGGTAACGACAGCCATCCGGCCGTATGGGGTGTCCCAGGGTGGCCGGGCCACCGCCCCGCCAGCGTCGGTGATCTTCGCGGCGGCGGCGTCGGTGTCCTCAACGGCGAAGTAGACGGACCAGTGGGCTGGGATTTCGGCCGGGAAACTGGTGTCAAGCTCGCCAATGCCGCCGACTTCGGTGCCACCTAGCTTCAGGGTTGCGTACCGGAACCCGGCATCGCTGATGTCGCCGTAGTCATACCCGAACACCGCCTGATAGAAGGCCTTGTTGCCTTCGTAGTCACGGCTGAGGTTCTCGTTCCAGCACAAAGCCCCCGGCTCGTTGGCGAGCCCGGCCCCGACGTGCGCGCGAGCCTGCCAGATACCGAACACGGCACCGGCCGGATCCGCCGCGATCGCCATCCGGCCCACGTCCATGACGTCCATCGGATCCATGAGCACCTTGCCGCCCGTTGCCTTGATCGTGGACACCGTTTCGTCCGTGTCGCTGGAGGCGATGTACGTGGTCCAGACTGCGGGAGCACTAGGGGAACCCTGCTTGGAGCCAATCCCCGCCACCGCCCGGCCGTTCTTCAGGCACATGGCGTAGCCACCAGCCTCGGGCGGTCCTGGCTGTACTTCCCACCCGAACAGCCCGGCGTAGAAGGCGCTGGCCTTGGCGATGTCTTCCACGCCCAGATCCACCCAGCAAGGCGTCCCGCTATCCCACGCAGTGTCGTGCGTGACCATGATTCCTCCCGTATCAAGCTCCGCGTGTGCCATGCCGAGCCCAAGGGTCAGCATACGGAACGCGGTTGCCTCCTACGTGTGGGTCAGCCGCCTGGGGCCGTCAGCCCCGGCCCGGCGGGGGTGTCGTGGGGTCGTCGAGCGCCCGCTGCTGACAGCCCCCGGCGCGGGTGCCATGGGGTCGTCGAGCGCCCGCTGCTGACGACCCCCCGGCGCGGGTGCCATGGGTCGTCAAGTGCGCGGGACGCCCCCGGGCGGCGAGGGTTCCAGGAGGCGGGAAGTGGTCAGGAATAGCAATAGGAGTCGCTGGACGCGTCGCCTCCCTCCAGCCGGATCTGGTGCACCCGACGGCCGCGGAACACCTCGCCTTCGAGGAAGAAGCGCTGGTCGAAGGTCATCCCGCCACCGTCGCCGACGTCGAGCTTGGTCATCCAGGCGCCGACTCCGTCGGGATAGAACTGCTCATCCCAGGCTCCGTAGAGCGAGTTCGTGAAGTACACACGCCTGCCGTCGCGGCTCACCTCGACCATCTGGGGGCCACCAGCCAGCGGCTGGGCGGGCCGCGCGGGGTGAGGTGCGCGCCGGGCGATGCCGCCGATCCGGACCGACCCGGCGTCGCGCGGGTGGAAGGGGTCACTGACGTCGTATTGCTTGAGCTCGCCGGTGCCCCAGCAGGACACGTAGAGGAACCGGTCGTCCACCGACAATGCGAGGTCGGTGACCAGCGGTGGCACCGCGCCAAACCCTTGCAGCAGGGGCGGGAGTTGCTCCGCCGGCGCGGGTTCGGCGGGGATCGAGATCACCTTGGTCGCTGCCCACTGGCCGTCCTGCTCGTGCCACAGCCAGATCGAGGCGGACAGGTCCTCGACGCTGACCACCACGCCCACGAAACCGTACTTCTTCGCCGGGTCGTGGGCGGGCCGCAGTTCCAGCGCCATCTGATGTTCGTCGCCGAGGTCGACGGTCTGCTGGTGACGGCGGGTGTTCATGTCCCAGAAGTGCAGCCGGTGGCCGTACTTACGGCCGAGCAAAAGCTCCGGCACGATCCCGTTCTCGATCATGGACGGGGTGGCCCATTCCGAGGTGACGAGCACGTCGTGGTTGATGTGCCACCACACGTCGTACGCGAGGTACTGGTCCGCGCGGTCTTCCTCGAACTGGCCGACCACGTCGAACGAGGAGTGGTCGAGCAGTGCGACACCGCCAGGGCCTTCCACGCCGTTGGCGCCGCCGAGGCAGGACACGTACAGGTAACCGGGACCGCAGTGCACGGTGTGGGGACGCGAGTAGCCCGCCCGTTTGGCAAGTTCATCCGGGCCGAGCACCTTGACCACGCTCGGGGCCGTTGGGTTGTCCTTGGTGTCGAGGATGTAGATGCGCGAAGATCTGATGCCTGGAACCACCAGGTAGCGCCGGTCCCCGTGGGTGTGTGACCCGGTCGGGCAGAGCGCGCTGGAGCAAGCGTTCCACCCGAAATGATGCAGCTCATCCCCGAGGTTGGGCAGCTCGGTGAACCCGATGACCGAGCCGTATCCGGCGGAGTTGGGGTCAGTGTCCACGACGGCGATCCCGTCGGGCTGGTCGGCAGGCCGGGAGAAGGAAGCGACATAGGCGAGCTTCTCGGGTGGGCCAGCCGCGGCGTCGCGTGGGGAGCGGTAGAACGTCGGGTCGTGCTGGTGGGTGTGCTCATCAGCCATAGGCGCAGTCTTTGACGTGCCTGGGGCGGTTGTCAATCAGCCACAGCCGAATGTCAGTGGACCAGCCAGAGGGCACTCAGGGCGAGCGCGGCCAGCGACACCAGCGCAAACAGCCCAACCCATAGCCAGCCAGGCATCCCGGTGAGACGGGCCAACTGGTCGGCGTCGGTGCTGAAGCTGCGGCCATGCCGCCGCGTGGCCTGGAGCTCGATGACCGGGCGCGCACCGCCCAGGAGAAGGAACCACGTCAGCCCGTAGCCGAATGCGGTCTCGCCGAGCGTGGAACCCCGTATGAGGACGACCACGATGACGGCCCCGGTGGCGATCACGGCGACCATGCCATAGATGTTGCGCATCGCGATGGCCAGCCCGGCCAGCCCGGCCAGGCTGAGCATCAGCACGCTGGGCAGGTGATTGGTGGCCAGCAGGGCCGCGGCGCCCAGCCCGAGCAGCGGCGGGGCGATGTACCCGGCGGCGGCGGTGAGCACGATTCCTGGCCCTGTCGGACTTCCTGCCGACATCGTCACACCGGCGGTTGTCCGAAGCACGCGCACACTGTCCAGGCGCCGCCCGGTCAGCAGGGCCATCAGCGCGTGCCCGCCTTCGTGCGCCATGGTCACCACTGTCCGGGATACCGGCCAGATGCGCCGCGAGGTGACAGCGGCCAGCGCCAGCAGGGCGCTGCCCAGCACCAGTGCGCGGGACGGCGGGTGTCCCGGCGGGAGTAGGCGAACGACCAGATGGTGCCACAGGTGGCCGACTGTCGCTGTGGTCATGCCCGCCATCTTGGCAGCCCCGCGCCGCTCCCGGCGACCAGTTGCGGGGTACCGGAGGTCAGCGCCTGGGCAGGCCGTCGATCCGGGCGACCTCGTCTGCCGTAAGCGAGAAACCGAGCAGGTCGATGTTGCTGGCAATCCGTTCCGGGTGCGCTGACTTGGGGATCACCGCGACACCGTGCTCGAGGTGCCAGCGCAGCACCACCTGGGCGGGTGTCGCATTGTGGGTGCTGGCGATATCTGCCAGCACGGGGTGCGCAAGGTTGGTGCCCTTGAGCGGGCTGTACCCCTCGACCGCGACGCCGCGCTCCCGGTGCCCGGCGAGCAGCGTCGCATCGTACCGGGCTGGGCTCCAGGGGATCTGGTTTACCGCGGGTGCCTCCCCGGTCGCCGCGACCAGCCGGTCGATCTGAGCGAGGGAGTAGTTGCTTACCCCGACCGCGCGGGCTTTCCCCTCATCGCGCAGCGACAGGAACTCCCGCCAGACCGGCCCCAGCATCCGGCTTGCCGGGGGCCAGTGAACCAGCCACAAGTCCACGTAGTCGGTGTCAAGCGTGCGCAGGCTCGTGGCGAGCGTGCCACGCTCATGCCCAGCCCGTCCGGACGGGAGCTTGGTGGTGATGAACACCTCGCTACGGTCGAACCCGCTTTCGGCGAGGGCGCGCCCAACCTCGGACTCGTTGCCGTACATGGTGGCTGTATCGATATGGCGGTAGCCGGCGTCCAGCGCGGCGCGCAGGGCATCGCGCCCCGCCCTGCCACGCACTTGCCAGGTGCCGAACCCGATCATGGGCATCTCGACACCGCGAGGCAGGGACATTACCGGGACCGCGGTTGCCTCGGTCACGGGATCAAGTCTGCCCTGCGCGCCCGCTGCTCTTCCACCCGCCCCCGAACAGGGTTGCGCGGCCACCCGCCCCCGAACAGGGTTGCGCGGCCACCCGCCCCCGAACGGCGGTGTGCCCGGTCCGCCCGCCCCAGGCGGGGCCGGTCCGACGGATCTGGGACCACGCTGCTGCCACTCGGCGCGTGATCATGGGCTAGGTGGTCGATGCACGCCACCAATCCCATGATCACGGGACGGTACAGACGTCACCGGGCGTGCGCCGTCTCGATCCAGCGGATTCCGCTGCGGGGCGGAAGGATCATGCTACGGGGGTTCCGGAGTGTGCCGTTAGGTCGGCGAACAAGGCCATCAATTGGGTCGTCACAGGCCCGGCCGAGCCAGTGCCGATGACGCGCCCGTCGATTTCGGCGACGGGGGCGAGGCCGCCCATGGTGCCGGTGACGAAGACCTCGTCCGCGGCATAGAACTGGGTCAGGCTGAAGTCGGCGACGTCGCGCTCTAGTCCCGCGCCTGCCGCGATCTCCAGCACGGCGGCCCTGGTAATGCCCTCCGGGCAGGCCAGCGCGGCAGGCGTCCCCAGTCGCCCGCCGTTAACGAGGAAAAGGTGCGTGGCGTTGGTCTCGGCGACGAAACCGCGGTGGTCCAGCATCACCGCGTCATCGGCGCCTGCCACGTTCGCCTCGATCTTGGCCAGGATCGACGGCAGCAGGTTGTTGTGGTGAATCTTCGGGTCCAGGCAGTCCGGCGGCGGGCGCCGCACGCTGGCCGTGATCAGCCTTATCCCGGAAGCGTCGTACACGGGCGCCTTGTGTTCTGCCAGCACAATGAGTGTGGGGCCGTTCTGGTTCAGCCGGGGGTCCATGCCGCTGGTGATCTTCACCCCCCGGGTGAGCGTAAGCCGGATGTGAACGTTATCTGTCATGGTGTTGGCCTGCAGCGTCACCCGGATCTGCTCGGTGATCTCCTCGTCCGACGGGATGGACGAGAACGCGAGCGCCTGGGCTGAGCGCCGGAGCCGGGCCAGGTGTTCGGCCAGCCGGAAGATCCGGCCCTGGTAGAGCCGCAGCCCCTCCCAGACCGCGTCGCCTCCCTGCACGGATGAGTCAAACGGGCTGACCGATGCCCGGTCGCGGTGGGTGAGACGGCCACCCACACTGACGATGACATCGGCGTTTCGCTCGTCGAACTTCTGCAGCACGGCAGGCTCCTCTCCGGTTCGGGGAAGTGGGTTCCAGCACTGGGCGGTTCGGGGGCCGGATTGTTCCAGCACTGGGTGGTTCGGGGGCCGGATTGTTCCAGCACTGGGTGGTTCGGGGGCCGGATTGTTCCAGCACTAGGCGGTTCGGGGGCCGGGCGGTTCGGCGGGCCGGACCGGGCGGCCGGGGCCAGCCCAGCCGGGGCCAGCCCAGCCGGGGCCAGCCCGACCGACCGCCCGACCGGGGCCAGCCGGGCACGGCGGTTGCGGGTCAGGTAACGGGCGGTGCCGGGCTGAGACGACTGGCGTGCAGTCGTTCGTAGTAGGGGCGGACCCGGGCTGCCAGAGCGGCCAGGTGCGAGGGCAGAGGCCCGGCCCGGGGCCGGGGCGCGCCGAACCCACTCGACCGCCACACGCTCTCGTACCAGTACGGCGCCCACACCCCATCAGTGTCGCGCGGCCCCGGCGGCCACGACAGCATGGCAGCAAAGAACGGGATGCCCAGTGCATCACACAGCATGCGCAACATCCGTTCGGGCCCCTCCAGCAGGTCACGCGAATCGATGACCGGCCCAGGAAACGCCGAGAAGATCTCGGCCTGCTGCCGGATCCCGAGATCATCCACCGTCGGTGCCGAACGCACCTTCGCATACGAGGCGAGCAGCTCGTCCGGGTCCCGGATCAGGTACGCGTGCCGGAACGGGGCGAGTGCCCGGCGGTCGACCTCGGGCAGCAGGTGATGCGTCATGTGCTTGGCGTAGAACACGCTTCTCCCCGGCGGTACGGGTGAGTCAGCGAGGGCGGCGAGTACTTCGCGCCAGTCGTTTGGCATGCTGGCGAGGACCTGGTCGCGGCCGGGATGCTCTATCCCAGTGCGCGCAAGATAGAACGCATACAGTGGCTCGTCGGAGACCACCGTGTCGGGACGGTTCCCGAACGAGCGCATGAGCGCGGTGGACACCGTGCGCGGGCCGGACCACATCGCGATCCGGGCGACGGGCCGGGTCAGAGCATCACCACCGAGCGGAGCACTTCGCCACGCTCCATCTTGGCGAACGCGTCCTCGACCGCGTCGAGGGTGATGCGCTCGGACACGAACTTCTCCAGCGGCAGCCGGCCCTGCAGGTACAGGGCGGTCAGCATGGGGAAGTCGCGTTCCGGCAGGCAGTCGCCGTACCACGACGACTTCAGCGCGCCGCCGCGGCCGAACACGTTCAGCAGCCCGAGGTCGATACGCATGTCCGGGGCGGGCACGCCGACCAGCACCACGGTCCCGGCGAGGTCGCGGGCGTGGAACGCCTGCTTGTAGGTCTCCGGGTGCCCGACCGCGTCGATCACCACGTCCGCGCCGTTGCCGCCGGTCAGCGCGCGGATCTGCGCCACCGGGTCGGTCTCGCGCGAGTTGATCACATGGGTGGCGCCGAACTGCCGGGCCCACTCCAGCTTCCGCGTGTCGATGTCGACCGCGATGATCGTGGTGGCGCCGGCCAGGCGCGCGCCCAGCACCGCCGCGTCGCCGACGCCGCCGCAGCCGATCACGGCGACCGAGTCGCCGCGGGTGACCGGTGCCGTGTTGATCGCGGCCCCAAGCCCGGCCATCACGCCGCACCCCAGCAGCCCGGCGACCTCGGCGGGCACCGCCGGGTCCACCTTGGTGCACTGCCCCGCGGCAACCACGGTTTTCTCGGCGAAGGCCCCGATGCCGAGTGCTGGGGACAGCGGTGTGCCATCGTCGAGGGTGATCTTCTGCTGGGCGTTGTGCGTGCTGAAGCAATACCATGGCCTGCCGCGCCGGCAGGCGCGACACTGCCCGCACACGGCTCGCCAGTTGAGGATGACGAAGTCACCCGGGGCGACACTGGTCACGCCGTCGCCGACAGCTTCCACGGTGCCCGCGGCCTCATGCCCGAGCAGGTACGGGAACTCGTCGCCGATCCCGCCCTCGCGGTAATGCAGGTCGGTGTGGCAGACCCCGCACGCCCGCACCCGAACCAGCGCCTCGCCCGGCCCCGGATCCGGCACCTGAACTGTGGTTACTTCGACAGGTTTGCCTTTGCCCCGGGCGATCACGCCACGCACGCTAGTCGTCATCCCGCTATCGTCCTTCATTCTCACGCCCAACGGAAGCGCCGTTCCTGCCTGTCAGCGCCCCCCTGGCCGGGTGGGGCGGGAACCGCAGCGGCCGGCGGCGCGGGCAGCCTGGTGCCACGTCGTGGCCTGCGCCGGGACTTCTCACAGGATGACCAGGCCGCCCATGATGACCCGGCTCGGATGCCGGAGGGACGCGGGGGTCGACGGTTGGGTCGGTGTCGTAGGCCACAGGGTCGCGCCGTCGGCCAGCCCTGGCAGCCCGAGCCAGGAACGGGCCGTCCAGAATACCGCCCCCAGCGCGGCGTTGGCGGGCAAGCCCGCCTTGATCAGCCATTCCACCTCCGCGGCGACGGTCCCGCACGGGTGGCTCCCGGCGCGCGGATCAGCAGCACGCCGGCTTTCGCATGGTCGGCCAGGACCCCACGAAGGACAACCTCCTCGAAGGGATCGCCGGGTTGTGCCGCTCCGGGATGGGTGTGAACGTCGACGAGCCCCGGCAGGAGCCACCCGCCGTGGAGGGCCAACTCGGCGTCTTGGGCAGGCTCCTCGCGAAGGACACCGCCGTCAATCCAGAATGAGCAATTTTCCTTTTTGGTAGGGCGATTCCCCGAACCAGCAAAGTCATACATCCGTGTCTACCAAGGGAGCCCCCGGCGTGCGAGGGGGACGCCGGGGGCAACCCTTTCCCCGGGCCGAAACCCGCCGGAGGAAAATGGCTCCCGAAACGGCTTCCTCGACCTGGTCTCGCCCGCATGGGCCCAACCCCCGTGCTTGGGCCAAACCCCCGTGCCGAGTCAACGCACGTACCGGGCCCGGTGCCCGGGCCAAACCTCCGCGTACCCGGGCCAACGCACGTACCCGCCCCGTGCCCCGGGCCAACCCCGTGCCCGGACCCAACCCACGTACCGAAGTCAACGCACGTACCGGGCCATATGCCCGGGCGAACCCCCGTACCCGGGCCAACAGATGGTTCTGGGCCAGCCGCCGACCCCACCGCCGCGGAAGCTCATTTTGGATACAACAACCTATATCCTGAGAGCGGCGTGGGGAGACTGACATGGTCATGGACAGCTGGCAAGCCAATGGGCCTGGGTCGATTCGGCCGGTGCGGCGACCGCTGCCATTGCGGCAGTCGGTCTATGAGGCGCTGGTGGAACTGGTTATCGCAGGCAGGCTCAGTCCGGGCCAGCACCTGGTGGAGACCGATCTTGCGCGCCAGCTTGGGGTGAGCCGCCAGCCGGTGCGCGAATCCCTTCACCGCCTGCAGGCCGAGGGCTGGGTGGACCTGCGGCCAAACCAGGGCGCATTTGTGCACATCCCCACTGACCAGGAAGTCGACGAGTTGCTCGACGTTCGTGAGTTGCTGGAGGGAGAAACAGCCCGGCTTGCTGCCCGGTCGGTGACCGCCGAGCAGATAGCCAACCTGCGTCTGATCTGCAAGTCAGGTGATGACGCCATCAGCGCTGGCGACACGGGCCTTTTCGTGGCTGTGAACAACGACTTCCACGCAGAACTGGCCAAGATCGCCGGTAACGTGGTTCTGGCGGAGCTCAGCGACATCGTCGGCCGCCGGGCGCGCTGGTACTACCGGATCGTGGCGCCTATGCGCGGGCCTGAGTCATGCGCCGAGCACAGGGACATGGTTGGGGCTCTCGAATCGCGTGATGAAGAGCGGGCGGCTAAGTTTGCACGCCGCCACGTCGAGCGAACCCGGACCGCCTACCACCGGCCCGCAACATCGTGATCATGGGTTTGGTGGGCGGCCCGCACCACCTATCCCATGATCACGAACTGAGCAATGCGGCGAACACGCCCACCCATCCCGGGCCTGTTTTGTGATCATGGGCCTGGTGGGGTGCGTGCCCCACCTATCCCATGATCACGATGGTCGCTACGCGGTGTTCACCGCTCGAACCGCCAGCGCCGGTCGCGAACGCCCGGCTTCCAGCGCAGCGGCGAGGTCCGCGAGGATTCTCACCGGTTCGTTGTGAATCTGGCGTGGGGTGATGTGAAGGACGATGATGCCGTACGCGCTCATCCGCCTGTGTCGCCGGAGTGTGCGCTCCCAATCTTCGGGTGACAGGTGCCATTCCCGGGAATCCACCTCGACAGCGACGCCAGCCCCCTGCCACCAGGCGTCGGCGATGCCGAGAAATGTCTCATCGGCAGCGTACAGACGTGCGTTATACGTTGGCGCTGGCAGGCCAGAGCTCTGGAGCAGGTCACGGAAATCTCCTTCTGCACCGGACCTGATCCCGTAACCGACCTCAGCAAGCGCCCGGCGGAGCGGCGCGGATCCCCGAACCGGGCCGAGCGCCAGTTCTGCCGCAAGTTCACCGAGCCCGCAAAGGCGTTTCTGGACAGCAGCCGCAACCACCGCCCTCACGTCGCGGCAACTGCCCATTTCACGAATGCCATCAGCAACCGCCCGGGCAGGCATTACGAACCGAACGGGGCCATCGTGGTAGACGTACTCTGGCATCCGCGTCGTTGCCCACACGTCGAGGGACGCATAGCCCTTACGGGGCCGGTTTGCTGGAACCAACAGGGTGATCCGCCCGCTGTCAGCCACCCGGACACCATGACGGTCTAACGCCGCGAGCCCGGTAATGGCGCTGTCCTTACCCGCATAGAGCAGCGCTGCGATCTCTTTCTGGACCCGTGTTGGGGTGCCTGTGACCGTGAGATAGACACCCGGCAGGAGTCGCTGCCATGGGCCACCCGTGCGGATGCGAGATCGCAACATGTCGAGCGTCATCCCACATGCGAGCGCTTGGGCCCGTGACACCACAAGCTTCTGGTCACTCAGAATGCGGTTCAGTGCACCTTTGTCAGTACTCATTCCTTCGGCCATGGTGACTAGCGTGACGGCAGGGTCTGACAAAGGCTGCCATGGGCCGAATTAACCTGCATCGCGGCCGAGCAGGGTCCCCGACCACCGCGCCTGCTTGACAGAGATCCATCTACACCGGTGATCAGGGGAGGCGGACCACGCTGACGGGGTCGGGGGAGTAGGGGTCCTGTGCGTTGTCGATCAGTTCGATCTCGCCCCGATCCGACATGATGTGGAAGGTCCCATCCGCACGGTACTCGCGAATGACGGTCATGGTGCCGTCGGCGTGGGTGTAACGCTCCTCTGAGTAGGCGTCCGTGGCGTGTTTGGATGCGTGCACCGCGGGCGCGCCGTGCCACTCGAAACGGTATGGCGCCAGGGGCAGCCTTAGCTCGTAGGGAAAACTTGCCGTCAACAAGACCTCCGTTACAGTACGTTGCGGTCGCGAGAATACCGCGGCGCCTCCGGCTGACCGTGGTGGGTTCCGCGCGGGTGCGGAACCCACCACGGTCATTTTCGCTGACCGCGTTCTAGCGAGCCGGGGCCGACGGCTCGGTGCCCCCGGTGCCGACGGCGGGACCAGGCACAGTCCGCAGCCTCGCCGTGATCCGCTCGTACTGCGCTAGAGTTGGCTGCCGGTGCGTGAAGGTCGCGAGGATGGCAAGGAATGCCAGCACCGCGGAAATCCAGAACGCCGCGCTGTATCCCATGCCCGTGATCACGGCCGACCCAAGGACACCTCCGGCGAGGCCACCCGGGATCTTCGCGCTGTACACGACACCGTAGTTCTGCGCGTTGGTCGTTTCACCGTAGTAGTCGGCGGTGATCGTTGCGAAGAGCGGGAACTGCATTCCGGCGCATCCGCCGGTGATTGCGGCCCCGATGAGGAACAGGGCAAAGGACTTCGCCTCATAGCCTCCCAGCAGGATGAACTGCCCTACGACCATGAGCCCGAACACCAGCCGCATCGCCTGCCGCCGGCCCAGGTACTCGGAGATCCAGCCGGCGAACGGCCGCCCCACCCCGTCGATCAGGTTGAACAGCGCTCCCGCAGTGACGGCGCCGTAAACCGACCAGCCGAGGCTCGCGGCAGCTGGCACCGTGTATGCGATGCCGAACAGCGCGACCGCCAGGATCAGAACCATGTTGAACCACAGCAGGTAAAGCTGTGGCGTGCGGCTGGAAAGCTCGATGGGCCACTGCCGCACTGCCGGGGGATTCTTGTGCGTGTTCAGTTCCCGAAGCTTCTCGGCGTCCTCCCTGAACTTGACCGGGTCTACGTGGGCCGGCCACCAGTTCTTGGGCGGGTCCGCGAAGAAGGCGCTGCAGATGAGCAGGCCTATGCCCAGGCCGATCCCGAGGAGGATCAGGACGGTCTTGAAGTCACTCAGGTGGAACGTGGCGCCGAGCAAGTAAATGAAGGGTACGGAGCCATACGCGAATCCTCCGTTCAGGAAGCCGGTCCGCAGGCCCTTGTTCTCCGGGTACCACTTGGACGAGATGTTGATGCAGCTTGAGTAGATCATTCCCGCGGACAGGCCGCCGACGATGGTCCACCCTATGAACGCGACCCACGCGTTTGCCGACAGAGTCAGGGCGATGAACGCGGCCGCCACGCCGATCCCGCCGATGAACACCGCCCGGCGCGGGTGAAGGTAGCCCCGTTCCCGGAGCCATCCGGTGGGGAACGATGCCCCTGCTTCGAACACGACCCAGACGGTGAACAGCCAGCTCAGCTTGTTCAGGTTCCATCCGTAGGCTTGGCCGAGGACCGGTTCCGCGGTGCCCCAGCCGTACTCGAAGGTGCTGATCAGCATCATCGCGATCCAAGGGACGAGGATGTACACCCACCGGGGACGGCCGGTCAGCGACTCGGGGGTTTCCCCGACCCGGTAGGCGCGCCCATATTTGTCCTTTACTTCCCTGAATGTGACCGTGCTCGCACTAGCGCTCATGGTGAATTCCTCCTATTTGGCTCCTTTGCTGCCGCGATTGCCCCCGGCGTGCCAGCATGACGGGCTTGAGCGCGACATGGCCAGGCCCGTGGTTGTATGAATGGTGAAGTGCCGCATTGTCGGCTTGTTGCGCCCATCGGACCGATACCTCTCCTGCGAAGCCTGACTGGCTCGTTCCTCCGGCACGGCGAGTGCCGGGCCGGGTAGATGTGCGTGCTGACGTTGCCCTGCCCAGGCAGGCGGGGGCACTACAGGGGCGCCCGCGGACGCCCCCCTGGGCCAGTACGGAGGTACGGAGATCCCTCTTTCCCATGGCCGGTGCGCGGCGGGCCCCTAGCGGCGAGGGCCGGGATCTTCGCGAAGCGTAGGCAGCGACCCCTGGGGGGCGCCGGGCCGTGCGTTACCCGGTGGCGGCGGTAGCTCCATCCATCCGCCATGCCGCCTCCAGATCTTCCACGCGGCGCTGCTACGCCGCTGGCCTACGTCTCCAGCCCGAGTGCCCGGAACAAAGCACGGCGAGCCGGGCCTTCCTCGGCCGCCTCGAAGAGTTCGTCAAGTCCCCATCCCGCCTCGTCGAGCAGGTCACGGGCCTGATCAAAGAGCGGGGAGCGCTGCTGCGGTGGTATCGCCTCCAGGACCAGGTGACGGACCACCTCAATGACCGCCTGCTGCATCAGCACCCGCCGCTCGCCGCGAGGCCGGGCCACCCCGGGCATCAGCGGGATGATCGTGCGGTGGTTCGGGCCTGCCGGGCCACTGCTCGGCGGCTGCTGGTCCGGCCCGCTCGTGGGCGGCTGCCCGTTCGGCCCGCTCATGCCTGTCCGCCAGCGGCGTGCGTGTCGCCCCGGCCCGGCCGGGCCGGCGCCTGAGCGGGGTCCTGGTCCCCGGTAAGTGCGGCGAGTTCGGCCTGCAGGCGTTCCGCCTCCCCGGCCCGGTTCATATCGATGGTCTCGATCAGCGCGAACGTGCGCCCGCCTGGGGAACCGTCAGCGAGCCGGACGGGTGCCGACTCCATGAAAACCTCGAACCGCTTGCCCGGTGCGCTGGCCCCGATGGACAGCAAGTAGCGCAGGACCGATTGCCGGTCCGGCAGGTATCGCTGCTGGTGACCGCCGTCGAAACGGATCTGCCATTGAGGGGGCATGGCTGTCCTTTGTCGTGGCTGGCTTCGGCAGGTTGTCTTCCTGGGTCGCATTGCTCCTGACGGTTGCCCGGTGGTGAGTGGCTGGCTCAGGCGCCGACGCCGCGGTTCAGTGGCATCGAATAGGTCTCATCCCGCATCCGGCGGTGCCGTTCCGGGTCCTCGCCCTCGCGCAGCACGGCGGGCACGTCCATTCCCATGTCCTCCCAGTTCCGGTTGGCCGTCTGCTGGATGGTCGCGATGTGCTCAGGCAGCATGTGGCCGAACCGGCCCTGCATCGCCAGGTAATCGGTGACCGGGCGCTGCACCGGCGGGCGGAAGTAGTGGTAGGTCCGGTCCTCAGGCAGGTACTCCCACACCGGGAACAGTCCCGTCTCCACCACCCGGCGGCCGATCTCGACCGTCATGGAGGTCTGGTAGACCCAGCCCTTCTGGCACGGCGTGAAGCAGTGCATGAACGCGGCGCCGTGGTGGTTGAGACCCTTGCGGGTCTTGTTCATCAAGTCGACCGGGTAGCCGACCGTGGACGTGGCCACATAGCAGTGCGGATGCCCCTCGGCCATCATCTTGGCCAGCCGCTTGGGGGGCCGCCTCGTCCCCTCCGGTATCGCCTTGCCAAACGGGGTGAACGTGGTCATTCCCGCGTACGGCGTGGTAGGGGATACCTGGATTCCGGTGTTGGCGTAGCACTCGTTGTCGTAACAGATGAACAGCGCGTCGTGGTTGCGGTAGAGCGCGCCGGAGATCGAGCCCAGCCCGATGTCGGCGGCGCTGCCGTCGCCTGCCATCACGATGATGTTCGGGTACGGCCCGGGGTGGCGCCCCTTCCTGATCAGCGCCTCGTACCCGGCGGCCACGCCGGCGGTGAACGAACCACCGCTGGCGATGGGCGTGTGCGCCCACGGCACGGTGTACGGCGTGCACAGGTAGGTCGAGTTGGCCACGTACATGCAGCCCGTGGGCCCGGCCACCACCGTGTCCTGGCCGGCTGCCTTGAGCACCCAGCGGTACTCGATGGCCGGCCCGCAGCCGGCGCAGGTCCGGTGGCCCGCCTGGTATGGGTCCTCATCCGGCACATCGGGCAGGTAATGCCGGTCCCGCCCGGCCGCGTCGTCGGTGGCGGCAGCGCGGCCTTCCTCCTCCAGCAACGGGAGGTACTGGCGGATCACTTCCTTAGCCATGAGCTCGGCTCCTCCTGCTCGCGTATGGCTGATCCGCATGATCCTGAAGACTTTTTGCCATATAGAGGACAAAAGTCTTCAGGATCATGGGTATGGGAGACTGGGCGGCTCATTCCTCGAACCCCACCCAGTGCGTTGGCTTCTCGACCTGGCCACGCCCCACCGCCTGGGTGAGCTTGGCGGCCATCCACTCGAACTCCGCGGCGGGCACGGTCTCCCCGCCGAGCCCGGCCATGAACGACGTCACCAGCGGCCGGTTCTCCGAGTGATACAGCGCCGTGGTCACGTCCAGCGACAGGATCCCGCCATAGCTCGCCCCGCCGAGGCCGAGATTGGTTTCCACCACCCCGACGGCCTTAACCCCACGCAGCGCGGCACGCAGGTCCTCAGACGGGAACGGCCGGATCCACATCAGCCGCGCCATCCCGATCTTGATGCCGCGTTCCCGCAGCAGCCTGATCGCCGCCCGGCAGGTGACCGAGTGCCCGCCCGAGATGACCAGTGCGATCTCGGCATCGTCGAGCATGTACTCCTCGATGAAGTGCGGGTAGTGCCGCCCGAACACCGCCCCGAACGCGTCGGTCTTCTCGCGGATCACCGGGATCGCATCCTCCATCGCCCGTGCCCGCTCCAGTTGCAGCGGCGGGCCCTGCGAGGGATGGATCTGCGGCCCGTGCGAAACCGGGCTGCGCGGGTCGAGGGGGAACGGCAGCCGGTAGGGCGGGAGGTAGGTGTCCACCTGCTCGGCCGAGGGCATCTCCACCTCGCCCGCGATGTGGGAGACAAAGTACCCGTCCTGCACCACCATCTGCGGCAGCAGCACCCGGGGGTCCTCCCCGATCGCGTATCCGATCAGGGTCTTGTCGAAGACCTCCTGCGGGGTGGCGGCCCAGCCCATCAGCCAGCCCATGTCGCGGGTGCACAACGCGTCGGTGTGCTCCGACCCGAAGTCCCCGGGCGGGTCAAGCGTCCGGTCCGCGATCGACATCTGGATCGGGATGCGGGCCCCGGAGATGATCGAGTACATCTCGTACGCGTAGGTCACGCCCACGCCGGACGACCCGGTGAACGCCCGCGCGCCGGACGACCCGGCGCCGAACGCGACCGACAGCTGCGAGTGCTCGCCGTCGGCGACGACGTACTCGGCATCGAGGATCCCGTCTGCGATGAACTGCGACAGGTTCATCATGATCGCGGTGTAGGGCCGGATCGGGTATGCCGTGATCACATCGACGTTGGCATACAGCGCGGCGTATGCCGCCGCGGCACAGCCGTTGAGGCGCTTGCGGGAGCCGGCCGCGGTGGCCAGGAACTGCTCGCCGTCGGGCGTGCGGATGCCGGGGCCGTACGCTGGCTGCGCCCAGGCACCATCAACATGCACCGTGGTCATGGCCTCACTCCGAATTTCCGTTCGGGGGAGCGGCGGACGGATTTCCGCCGGGGGGAGCCGCGGGCGCGCGCCGCGCCGCGTCGTACTCGGCGATGGTCTCCTCGATCAGCTGTTTGGTAAACGCCGACTGCTCCGCGTGGGCTCCGTCATAGGGCGCGAACGCGGTCTCCATCCGGACCACATCGGCCGGGTCGTCGAAGTCGAGTTCCGGCACCTTCTCCAGGCACCCGGTAGGACATTCCTGCACGCAGACCAGGCAGCCCTTGCAGTAGGTCGTGCGGATCGAGTAGTGCCCGTTCTCGCGCGCGTCGCGCATGACGCTCACGTCCGGGCAGACGATGTAGCAGTTGTCGCAGCCGTTGCAGACCCCGCAGCTCATGCAGCGGTCGGACTCGGCGACTGCCTGCTCGCGGTTGTAGGCCAGCGTGACCTCTACCTGCTGGCCGCGACGGCGCTCCGCGGCGGGGGTGAGCGGCGCCTCGATCCGCGGTGCGTGCCGGAAGTACGCGGAGTTCAGCCCTGCGTACGGCATGACCTCCACCTCGGGCTCCGGGCCCAGCGCCTGCGCGGTGAGCTGCCGGTCGATGTCGCGCGCGGCCCGCTTCCCGTCGCCGAGCGCGTCCACCACCATCGACGGCCCGCGCATGACGTCGCCGCCGACAAAGATGTTGCCATCGACCCGCCCGTGCTGATCCGCGGTGATCACGCCGTGGTCACTCAGCCGCTCCGGCAGCCAGTCCAGCCGCTGGACCTGGCCGATCGCGATCATGATCGTGTCGCAGGCGACCTCGCGCTCGGTGCCTGGCACCAGTTCCGGCGCCACGTTGCCGCTGGCGTCCTTGCCCAGCCGGGCGTCGCACAGGACCGCGCCGGTGACATGGCCGTCCTCGGACAGCACCCGAACCAGTGAGGTGCTGGGGGCGAACCCGACGCCTTCCTCCCGCGCCTGCGCCAGGTCCTCTGGAACGATCAGCAGTTCCTCTTCATTTTCGAGCGAAACGATCGTTGCCTTCCCGCCCCCCAGCCTGATCGCTGATCTGGCGGCGTCGGATGCTGTGTTGCCGCCTCCCAGCACGAGAACGTCGCGACCGACCTTGACCGGCCGTCTGAGCCCGGCCTCTCGCAGGAACTCGAGCGCGCCCATCACCCCGCGGGATTCGATGCCCTCCAGCGGCAGTCGCTTGCCGACGTCCTGGCCAAGCGCGAGGAATGCGGCCGGGTAGCCGCGCAGTTCGTCCCAGCTGATGTCCTCGCCCGCACGGACGCCGCAGCGGATCTCGATACCGCCGAGTGCGAGCAGTTTGCCGATCTCGGCGTCGAGGATCTCCTCCGGCAGGTGCCAGTGCGGGATCCCGGCCCGCAGCATCCCGCCCGGCTTCGCCAGCGCTTCGAAGATCACGCTGGCGTACCCGCGCCGCCGCAGGTGATAAGCACACGCCAGGCCGGCGGGGCCGGAGCCCACGATCGCCACGGTGGTTCCGTTCAGCGACGGAAGTGTGGGCGTGATCGGGTCCTCGGCCAGGGCCAGCCCGTAGTCGCCGAGGTATCGCTCGACGCTGCGGATCCCGATCGGCTCGTCATGCTCAGCCCGGTTGCAGGCGGTCTCGCACGGGTGGTAGCAGACCCGTCCGGTCACCGACGGCATCGGGTTGTCCTCGAGGATGGTCAGGTACCCGTCGAGGAAACGCTCGTGCTTGACGTAGTCCAGGTACTTCTGGATCTGCTCGCCGGTCGGGCAGGCGTTGTTGCACGGCGGCGTCTTGTCCTTGTACACCGGCCGGAAGAACCGGAAGTTCCCGGTCGGGAAGAGCCGCTGGCCCTCTTTCTCGGTGGGCGGGGGAGTCACCCCGGCGATGGGAAGCTGCAGGTGCGGCGGGATCCGGGTGCCCCGTACAGACATGAGGTCTCCTCGGCGTGAAGTCAGCGGGTCGCGGCGCGCGTGGCCGGGGTGGACGGTGCGGCCGGGGTGGACGGTGCCGCCGGGGTGGACGGTGCGGCCGGGGTGGGGGATGTGGCCGCCGGTGCGCCCGCAAAGTCGATCACCGTGTGGTGCGCCACCCCACGCAGCATGGCGTCCCGGTCAGCGACCACGTCGGCGACCGCGGGCACCGGGAGAACGCCTGTGGCGGCGACCAGCGCCCCGATCAGCGGCGCGGCGATACCCATCCCCATCGGGAGCCGTTCCTCCGCACCCTCGGTGGACATCCGGTCGAACGCCAGTTCCGACAGGTTCCGGACGAACATCCACGGGCTGCTGCCCCGCTGTTCGGCGAGCCCGGCCGCGTCCACCACGACGAACTTGGCGAGCTTCGCGGTCATGTCGGCGGGCAGGAATTTCAGCAAGTACTCGGGGTCACGTTGGGAGTTGACGACCAGGACGCCGGCCCGGTCGGGCGTTCCGCGCAGGAAGTTGACTCCCTTGATGATGGTCTCCTCGACCAGCACTACCCAGTCCGGGTGCGGGTTCTCATAGACGAACCGGTCCAGGATGGGGGAGTCGCCGAAGCGGGCGTACCTGCGCACCATGCAGTTCGTCCGGTCGGGGTCATCGACGTAATCGCTGACGTTGTCGGCGTGGTAGCCAAGGGCGCGGGCGGCCGTCGCGACGCACGATGAGACGTCGCGCGCCTCCTTGTCCATGATGATTCCGCGCGACCAGACCGTGAGCTCGTGATACACGAACGCCACCTCAGATTGTATACCGTCTGCAGGATACTGCCATCGTAAAGGCCTCATGCTGAACGTCAAGAGGGAGGGTCACCCGTGTACGGCGGTCGGGGCGGTCCGGGGGGTGGTCGGCATCCGCCGTTTTGGGAAATGGGCGCCAGCCGGCTACAGGCCGGGCGCGAACTGATAAGGCTTCGGGGGGACGACCTGGCCGACATCGAGTTGGATCACCTCGTGCGGGGTCAGCGTGATCGAGCGCGGGTCGCCGGAGAACTGCTTGCCGTTCACGTACGTGGTGACCTTGCCGGTGGCGTGGCCGACCTGTGAGGTCGTGAGCGGCCAGCCCCAGATGTCGAAGAACTGCCCGAGTTTGTAGTTCTTCCGGGTCGGGGACTCGACATGGAAGATGCCGGTGGTGTCGTGCGTGTGCAGCCAGTAGAGGCACTTGCCGCTTGCTACGGATCCCTGCACGGGCGTTCCGCCGGGGATCCCGACACCGGCCGGAACCGTCCGCTGCGTGCCGTTGACGAAGATCGCCAGGTGCTGGTGGATGTGGTAGACGGCCTGCTCGGTCAGCTGGCACGCGATGCCATCGACCGCGGCTCCCTGGGCCATGGGGCGGACCGGCAGGACCTTCGATGTCTTGTGCCAGCCGAGGACCACAATCACCACCACGAGGATCACGGCGACGACCACCAGCCCGGCACCGCCGAACAAGGCCTGGACCCGGCGCCGCCGCGCGCGCTCCTTTCGCCGTGCGGCAGCCAGCCTTCGCTGCGCCCCGCTCTGCGTCGCCCGGCGCTGTGGCATCGAACCTCCTGGTGACAGTGGGGAAAGGCGGGCAGCCCGTTCCCACCCGAGAATCTAGCCGAACGGACACGTCGTTTGCTCCCGCCCCTGCGCCGGCCAGGCTGCGCCGGGTGATCTTTCCGGCAGCAGGCACACGGTCCAGCCAGCGGACTGCTGTGGGTGCGTTTACCGGCCCAGCGGGGGACTGCGCTGACGGCGCAGCGGGGCTTTTCTGGGGTGTGCTGAGGGGCCCAGCGGGGGACTTTCGGTGGCGCGAACAGGGTCGCTGGCGGGTGTCACTGCCCGACTGTCCCGCCTGACTCGGTGGCGGGGGCTCTGGCCTGTGCCGCATGATGGAGTGA